>ORMF010943575.1_pt1 | contig 87475 bp, 93 predicted proteins | sample 1779871 | NCBI WGS metagenome assembly ORMF01 (sample SAMEA104232316, study PRJEB22302) | groundwater metagenome | biome: forest; feature: aquifer; material: groundwater | place: USA | collected 2011-08-07 | depth 5.4 m | reverse complement strand
CTCAAGCGATACAACCTGAAACTGATCCGTCACAAAAACTACATTCTTGCCCTTGTAATCAGCAACGGCGAGTACTATCTTCATGAGCTTCAGTATACCAGCATACCCTAGACCAACCCGCCGCACTTATCCACATGCCGAATCCACATACAGAGGGGTGCCCTCGGTATAGTAGCTGTGGATAACTCACATAGGTCTCACCTATGTCATAGGTGAGACCTATGTTAAACTAGGAGCGTGAACAGGAAATTTTCATTCAGCGAGGGTGAATTTTATCATGTCTACAATCGTGGCACTGACAAGCGCAAGATATTTTTTGACGACGCCGACTACCGCTATTTCCTCACATTACTCTTCTTGTGTAATAGTACCGAGCGAATTACAATGCGAGATATCCCTCCTGGGATTGATATTTTCAAGCGACAGCGTCCCGACACCCTAGTCGATATAGGCAGTCACTGTCCCATGCCGAACCATTTTCACCTCTTTCTCTATGAAAAAATGGAGGGAGGCATCAGCAGGTTCCTACAGAAACTATGTACGGCCTATGTGATGTATTTCAACAAGAAGTACAAGAGGACCGGAGGACTGTTTGAGGGAGTCTTCAAGGCAACACACGTCGCAGAAGATGCCTATTTTCAATACCTTTTTGCCTATTTTCACTTAAACCCTATTAAGCTCATTGAGCCACGCTGGAAGGACACGGGCATCAAGGATCTCAAGCGTGCGGAGGATTTTCTCCGGCAATATGAGTACTCAAGCTATCTTGATTATGTAGGAGATGGTCTCCGGAAATACGCCGCGATATTAAATAAGCAATCTTTTCCCTTCGAAGGAGAGTCGAGGGCTGATTTCTCAGAATTTGTGCGTGATTGGTTGATATACAAAGACGAGTACACGCTTGTCTCCGCAACGGACGTCCAAGGGGAGCATAAAACAGAAAAAATCAGAGAAGTGTCGTCATAGACACACCCAGACTATTCATCTGTGGATAACTCACATAGGTCTCACCTATGTATAGCTACTTGAGCGTGGCGAGGTCGGATTGGAGACGGGTGGTGAGGAGGGTGTTCTTGTTGGTTTGGGCGACAGTGATGGCCTTCTCAAGGTAGGTCCGGGCGGCAGGAATGTTCCCCGCCTCCTTGTAGTATTGAATCAGTAACGTGTAGAGGTCGGTATTCTTACTATTCACCGCGATCCCTTGGATCAGGATCTTATCGGCCTCAGCCGCTTTGGCTCCGTAGCGGTAACGGTAAAGCTCGTGGAGACCGGTGTAGGCGGGAATATAGTGGGTGTCCGCAACAAGAAGCGCCTTCCAGTTTTGCTCCGCCTTGACTGATTGACTCAAGTACATTCCGTACGTATAGGCGAGGTTGTGGTAGGCTGCGACCGACGTCGGAGCAAGTGCTTTCTCGTACTCCCATGCAAGGACTGCCCCCTCATAGTCCTCGAGCGTCTTGCGATAGAGACCGAGGTCGTTCCAGGCAAGCGCGTCGGTGCTATCGGCGCGTAGTTTCTTCTCCACCGCAACAAGTTTTGCTTGCAGAATTTTTACCGCTTCAGGTGACAGATATGCCGGTGCTTTTACTTCGCGATGAATGGGGGGAGGGGGTGTAGTGGGTAGTACCTTCGTTGTGGTAACCGGTGCTGGGAGTGGCAGCGGGGTCGTCGTAATGGGAGTGTTGCTCGCATCCATAGCGCCAACACTGGTGTAGGTGTTGCCTGCGGTGGGAGCCGTTCCAGTGGCAGCAGGAAGCGGATCGGGCCCGCCAGTCCCTGGCTGCCGGGTAACGGCAGCCAAACCGATTAGTACAAGAATAACAATAATAAGGAGAGCTTTAGTTTGGTTTTTGGTCATAGGTTGTTTAGTATAGCGGGTGTGGACGCTTTTTCAAGTCGTCGTACAAATTAACCTGGATCCCCGTTTTCACGGGGATGACAAATACGAGTGCAGACGTCGGACGTCCAAAACTGAACCCGGACGTACGACGTCTCACAAAAAATGGCAGCACAAAAGCCCCGAACTCTTGCGAGTCGGGGCTCTGTGCTCAGAGATCCTATAGTAAGGGCTCTGTGGTAGAAACTCTGCGCTAGACACAAGTCTCGATGGGAAACTCTATCCTAGCTACAAAGCTCTCGATTAGGTGAGCAGTATCACAAGTACTGCAGCAACCTTACTTACTGATTGTCTTGTTATCCATGTTGTCCGAAGGGAGACCTGGCAAGAAGAAGCCGTTCGTCCAGTCATTTCCAGCTGTCGCTGCGGTTGCAGTGGCGTTTGGTGACCAGATGAAGTCGTTATTCGTGTCAAGATTAACATTGGCTGCTGTCGCCATCAATGTTGCCAAAGATGGGTAGGCAGCGTCACCCTGGATGTTGGTCACAACCGTACCGCCAGTCGCACCACCAGTCTGCGTGACATCACCAACTACTCGGAAGTAGTAGGTAGCGCCTTCAGGAATCTGGAGGTAGTTCTCACCTTGGGTTGAGTTGTTCATGGTCACATCGGTCTGACCCGAGGAGACCAAGGCGGCAATCGTCGTGTTTAACTGGCCAGGAGTACTGAAGCCAGAAACTGGTGACGAGAAGCCTGCATCCGTGTAGGCGAAGACCTTCAAGTTGGTAACGGTGGTACTTGAGGTACCCGATGGGGTAGAAGAAGTAGCAATGTTTACGGTCAACTTGAAGAGACCGACACCGTTCGTGGAGCCAACCGGGTTACCCGCTGATGCCTTCACACTGAAGCGGTAGAGGTCCATAGTGGAACCTGATACCAAGACTGTGGATGGCAAAGCGAGGCCTGCTAGCCATGGGTAGGACTTGAACATGCGAACACCGTTTGATGCCGTGTCAGTCGCCGAACCACTGTTGATGCGAGTACCGGAATCAGCTCCTGTACCCTGCGTCTCAGTTAAGGTCGTACCGTCGTAATCTACCTGAACCAATGCACCTTCTGTACCAGAGAGGGAGGTGCCGATTGCACCAAGATCACCCTTCACCGTCACAATAGTGTCCGCATCCTTCGTCAACATGATTGGTGCTGCGAAGTTGATGGTGAGCGTACGGGCGGTACCTTGGAAGGCGCCGCGGCCAATCTCAAGACCACTCCTCCACACACTGATTGGTGTGAGTGAGGCAAAGTCTGATGGCGAGGATGAGGCACTCGAGTTGGACATCTGCAGAGCGAGTTTCTCCAGGTTGATCGCTTCGTTGGTTGCGCGCAACTTGAGGATACTCAACGTCTGACCGACAGCACCAGAACTTGCGATTGCGTACGATGGGCTTGAGGAATCAAGCAATACCGTCAACGAACCGGTGGTCACTGTCATAGTCTGACCGTTTGATGCGGTCACTGACTCAGCAATGTCGTTTGAGGAAGTCACCCCAGTCGTCGTGATGGACGGGGCTGCGGCAATACCCCACGAGAGCGTTCCTGCGGCACTCGATGCCAAGTTACACTTGAGCGCGAGTGTCTTCGCAGTACCCTTGGGAATTGCAAACGAGGTATCGAGCGTGAAGGTGTAGGGGTTTGCACCAGATGGGTTCACCACGTTCGAGCCTGTGTTCAAGGCAACACCTGCTGCATCGTACAACTTACACGAAGAAACGGTGGTGGTAGCCGAGGTCAAGACCCCAAACATAGACAACGGAATCGATGAGAAGCGAACGTCTTCACCAGACTGCGTTGCGTCAAACTGGTAGTTTGCGAATACGCGGTCGGTACCACCAGCCACAATGTTCTGGGCTGAAGGGGTCGTCGCGACACTAATGGCAAGAGCACCTGACTTCACCGTCATAGTGTTCATGCTGAGAGCGCTCGAGAGACCGGACAAGCTAATCGTGTTGCCCGAGATCTGACCAGTAACGTTGGTCCAGTCAGAAGAGAGCGTCGTGGATGCAATAATCGTGTTCCCGCTTGCAGGACCAGTGGCAGGAAGTTTACCCTTCAAAGAGTAGGTCTTCTTGCCTGGCTGGTAGGTAATGGTGTCGGTAAAGGTTACCTTCTGGTTGGTGCCACTTTCTGTAGCGGCATCTACCGGACCGGCAACAACCTTACCATCGGAGTCCACCAAACTGACATTCGTGAGTAATCCGAAGGTGGACGCAGCAACCGAGGTGGTGAGATGGAAGATCGTCGACTGAACCGAAATTGGCTCACCCTTGACATCCATATCGTAGCCACCGAGTGGCTGGTTCTGCAAGTTAATGGAGATATTCTGGGCAGGAACGGCAGCTGACTTTGCCGCCGTCGTTACGGTACCAGCGCTCACGGTAAACTGTGAGCCATCAAACCATGGTGTCCCTGCGAGGAATTCTGAACTGCTGTTGGATGCAACACCGGCACCAACCGGAGGAGTAATACCGTAGCCGTAGGTTTCACCGCTCAAGTAGAGGTCTGTCGTCTTGTAGATGTCAATCTTGATGGTGCGACCTGCTGCACCAGAGCCAACAACGTCTCCCTGCAGATAGATATCCTTAGAGAAACCCTTGTCAACTAGGATGCCATTCTTGCCAAAGCTTGAGGTGAAGTACTTACCGTCCGAAGACACCCAGGTGTCAAAGGGGGCACCGTCTACAAAGGTCTTCAAGTTTGCAAGGTCATTTGCGGAAGCGGAACCGGACTGGTTCCAGCGAATGGACCAGAGAATCACCTTTTCTGCTGACCCGGCAGTAATGCGGATACCAGCGAGCTTAACGCCGGCGTCACCAATGGACTTGGTTTGCGCACTGTTGGGATCAAAGGAAGAGATGTTGGTCGTCACACTACCGAGCGTGAGCGATGCATTCACAGTGTGCTGTGCACCTTCGATAGGGAGACTACCCGAGACTGCTGCTGTGGTGTTCACCCCAACAACCTTCAGGGTTGCCACCTGACCTGCGAGTGTTGCCAAGTTTGCCTTGGTGTCCATGTTTGCAGCGATGGTCATAGCACGTGAAGTGCCGGCCTTTACGGTAAATGGTTCACCGACAATAGTCTGATGGTTGGAGTTCAAACTCTTTGCAATACCGAGCTGCAAGCCGTTCTCATCCAAAAGGACAAGGCCGGAGAACACTGAGTCTTGTGCAAGACCGCCGCGCTCTACCGTAACGCCATTCACAACCACATCAGACGCACCAGCCGTAAAGGTGACGCGGGTGAAAGGAAGTCGTGCTGCACTACCAGGAGCGAGCGAGTTCGATGGCTGCGTGCCAGGAGCGAGCATGAGTGTGCCTGCCGCTGCTGGAGTTGCTGGGGTACCAGGCGTGGCTGGAGTTGCTGGAGTTGCTGGGGTACCAGGCGTGGCTGGGGTACCAGGCGTGGCTGGAGTTGCTGGAGCTTCTGGAGCTACAGGCTCTGCACATGCGGCAACAGCGGCATCAAGCACCATCTGGAGCTTGGCCTTTGTTGCTGAGCCGACGGTTCCCGTGCCCTTGGTCAAACCAAGAGGAGCGAGAATGTCGTCTGCATACAATTCCTGGAACTTTGTAACTGCACGCATAGTTGCTGCACCAAAGTACATGGTCTCGTTACCGGGAGATCCAGCCCCTGATGTTGCTACTTGTGTGTCTGCATTCAAATTCAAAACTAACTGCAAATTCCATACCGGCTCACCCTTACTTCCCTTTCTCCACGTACCTGCTGGGAAGGTGTATGCCGCCGGGCATGACGATGCAGAGCTGCCGCCACCAATTTGTGACTGCAAAGCAGCTACCTGTGCCAAAAGTGCCTGAATCTGTGCTTGCAATTCAGCGGCTGTTGCTGCTGAAGCGGGAAGTACTGCTACCCCACCCAACATCATCAAGCCTGTCATTGCACTCACAAAACCAGAAATCACTTTCGTTGTTTTCGATTTCTTTATGTTCATAATTTTTTTCTCTGATAATTCAGTGCGCTTGATGCGCGCTGTCGCACACGCCGGAGTTGCAGCTTCGACATTGCTACCCTCGGGTGTGCATTCATCATCACAAGCAGAAGTCTTTTTCGCTTGCGTGAAGAGACGATGGAAACCTAATCGTTATCGGCCATGCAGGCATATACAGGAAGACGGTGGTCGGAATATTTTCTTTCGTATGTAATTTTCAATGTGCTCTCAATCCTTCAGAATTACACAAACGTGCGGGAAGACCCCACCACATTTCCGCGTGTACGGAAATGTGGTCGCAAGGCCTTATAGGGAAGTATAGTATCTCTCCCATAAACCTGCAAAATGACAGTGTGGATAAAGGCCTTTTCTGTCACGAGAAAAAACCAATTTTCCGGTCGCCATAGGGTGTGCCAAGGATACACTACGGAGAGACAAAAAGCAATCCCGTTATGATGCCAGCAGGCCCACGCCGCGCTTATTGCTAGTGCAACTTGAATTGAGGAAACGGTGTCAGGAACCGTTTGCGCGCAGCGCCCTAGGGGTTTTTCAAACAAACGGTTCCTGACACCGTTTCCTTAGGGGCGGAAATAACGCGACCAGCGGCGCTCCCCCTTGCGGCGCAAGACTCCCGCCGCAACGAGCGCCTGAAGGTCTCGCTGGATCGTTTTTTCACTCGTACCGCTAATGTACTGCGCAATATCCTTTATGGTGTACTCACTCTTCCCTTTAATGGCATTCAGGATAGTTTCCCGTCTTCCCATCCCCTGCTCCACGGGGAGAGCCTGCGCCACAGCTTCCTGCTGTGGTTGTCCTTTATCAATAACTATTGCCTCCGTTGTAATGTCCTTTATAATTTCGGTTCGTGTCTGAGAAATGGGTGCGGAGACGGAAGCGACCGGCGACGGAACAATGCTGTGTCGTTCCAGTGGCTTCACTTCAGAAACTACACTGTTTCGTAGGGGTGCATTGGCAAAAGAAGGTCCGAGCTCGGCTTGTAAGCTGGAACCGGAACCCGCGTCTCGTTCCTCCACAAACTTTTGCAGCGTTCGGAATTCTTGTTCCAAAAGTTTGTAATTCATATCGGACACATACCCACTGGTGCGCGCAATTTGCAAGTAGGACAAAATGGGTCGGACTGTTGCTACGACTTTTTGCAACTGCAATTGAAACGATACCGTGTTACCAGCCGCAAACGACTGGAGAGCTGTGACAAGTTCCAAGGCGAGTCCACGAAGCTTCCACTTGAGCGGCTCCGTCTCCGGCAAAAGTCCGGTCATCATATAAAGAACATTCGCAAGCTTCTCTGTCTTTAATGCAAAAAAAGTCTCTTCTTTTACTTGATGCAAGACAACATCATTCGTCTTTTTTGAAATGTCCGAAAGACCATCTTTTTGTGTATTATTTTCCGTATCTTTTACTTTACTGTCTTCCATGTCTTTTATAACTTTTGGGAGAGTCGCTAAGAAAATTCACATCATAGACACAAAAGACAGTATAAATATCCTGTCTGAAAAATCAATCTTCCGCCTCGGCTACACATGTGGTCTTTCGGACACGCGCGCTACGCACAGCAGCCTTTTGGGAATACGCACACTTCTTGGTACACTACACCCGTATGGCAAACGCGAAGAAAACTAACGTGCGCAACAAAAAGAAGGTTACCGAAGATGAGATGGAGGAGGAGGTCCCTGGTTTTGCAACCAAGTTAAACGAAAGTTTAAACGACAAAACGAAGCACGGTATTCTTGCAATTCTTTCCCTTGTTCTCGTAGTCTTTCTGGTGCTTTCTTTTTTTAATGTCGCGGGACCGGCAGGGCAGTTTGCCTACCACTACTTAGTACTCCTTTTTGGCGCGGGGTACTTTCTCTTCCCCCTCGCCTTCCTCATGCTCGCCTGGTCCTTCCTTACTTCCGGTCGGCCGCACATGGTACTCACCTCACTCGTGGGGAGCGTGCTCTTTCTCTGTACAAGTCTCGCTATGACCGACATTCGTTTCCGCATCGCTTCCGATGCAAGCATTACCGGTGGCAAGCTCGGAGAATTGATGGGGTATCCTTTCGCCTACTTCTTTGGTCCTGTCCTCAGCCTCATTATTCTCGGAGCACTCGCGGTGGTTGCGCTCCTCATCATCTTCGATACCCACCTCTCGCTTGATGCCAAACTTTTTGGGCGGCGCATCTGGGGTAGCGATCCCAACCCTGACAACTCCGAAGACGTCGTAACCCCAGTGCTCGACGAGCGGCTCTTCCCTGCCCCGACATCAGCACTTGAGCCCATGCCTGTGCAAGTAAAAACAGAGCCGGAGCAGAAGCCTGCCGAGCCACAAAAGCCACCGTCCAAGAAAAGTGTCGTGGCCAAGCTCTTTGGCAACGAACCCGAAGCAGAGCTGCATGCTGATTACCGTGCCCGCGGGCAGTTTGTAGCTCCGCCCCTTGCACTCCTCGAGACTGACTCTGGCAAACCCGGTGTCGGCGACATCAAAGCAAATGCAAACATCATCAAGCGGACCTTGATGAACTTTGGTATTGACGTGGAGATGGACGAGATCTCGATCGGCCCGTCGATTACCCGCTATGCCTTGAAACCCGCCGAAGGGGTCAAACTTTCACGCATCGTCGGCCTCCAAAACGATTTGTCGCTCGCTCTCGCCGCCCACCCCCTCCGCATCGAAGCTCCGATCCCGGGAAAATCACTCGTGGGCATCGAGATTCCCAACACCACAAAGACAATCGTGCGCTTGGGGTCGCTCCTCGGCGAAAAATCGTTCACGGAAGCAGTGCACCCGCTCTACCTCTCGCTCGGGAGAAGTATCTCTGGGCTCGCCCACTTCAGCAACCTAGCAAAAGCTCCTCACCTTTTGATTGCCGGGGCAACGGGCTCGGGAAAATCGGTGGTCATCCACACGCTTATCAATTCTCTGCTCTATAGGAATCCTCCAGAGGACGTGCGTTTCATCATGATCGATCCGAAGCGTGTAGAACTCACTCTCTATAACAAGATTCCTCACCTCCTCACCCCGGTCATCACCGATGCCAAGAAAACGATTCTCACGCTGCGTTGGGCGGCCAAAGAGATGGATCGCCGCTACGACATTCTGGAGAAGTACGCGGTGCGCGACATTCAGTCGTATCACAAGACAATCGTGGAACCCGCGTATGCGGACACAGTAACAATAATGGGTGCGGCAGAAGAAAACCTGCCCGCACCGATGCCCTACATCGTCATCATTATCGACGAACTTGCGGACATCATGAGTACCTACCCTCGCGAGCTCGAAGCGGCCATTGTACGCTTAGCGCAAATGTCTCGCGCCGTCGGTATCCACCTCATCCTCTCGACCCAGCGCCCTTCGACCGACGTCATCACGGGTCTTATCAAAGCAAACATTCCCGCTCGTATTGCGCTCCAAGTACCATCACAGATTGATTCCCGCACCATTATCGATATGCCAGGCGCGGAAAAACTGCTTGGTTCGGGCGACATGCTCTACCTCGGTGCCGAAATGTCGAAGCCGATTCGCATCCAGGGCTCCTACATTAGTGAGCGTGAGGTAAAGGAAGTAGTGAAATACTTGTCGAAAAAATATGAGGACGCCGTGCCGTCGGAGATCAATCTCCAGGACCCGAACGATAACCTGGCCACCGTCTCTATTGGTGGTGGAAGCGCCGAGTTCAGTGACGAGAGCGGGGACGATGACGAACTGTACGAGCAGGCTAGGGATGCTGTGGTGAAAGCGGGCAAAGCGTCGTCCTCGTACCTCCAACGTAAGCTCAAGGTGGGGTACGCGCGGGCCGCACGCCTCCTTGACCTTCTCGAAGAGCGGGGGGTGGTGGGTGCTGGTGAAGGCGCGAAGCCACGCGAGGTATTTGGCGGCAGTGATCCGCAAGCTGGCTTCGGTGAAGAGTATCCAGCAGGCAGAGAATTTGATACAATAGCTAAAGAAATCGAGGCGAGAAATGTCGAGGAAGAAGTATGACGTACTACCAAACATGCAAAACAGGGCTACTGGCGCTCGCGGGCGCGCTCTTTGTGTTGTACGCAGGATACCAAATCCTAGGGGTGGTGCATGGACCGCGCATTAGTATTGTTGCGCCCGTGCACGGCAGTGTCCAGAACGAAGACCACATCACCCTTACGGGCGTAAGCACCGACATTGCCTCGATTTCCGTCAATGGTCACCAAATCTTCACCGACCAAAGCGGTACCTTTTCCGAAAAACTACTGCTTCTCGATGGATACAACGTCATCGAAGTGCGAGCGACTGATAAGTTCAAGCGCACGACAGTAGCGCATGTAGAAGTGGTGCATACAGAATCCTCTCGTCCGCTTGCACAGGCACACTAAAGGAAAGCAATAATTTAACAATACTAAGCAAACGGAATGGCAAAGAAAGCAATAAAAACCGATGGAGAGGGCCGTCAAGACAGGATCGCAAGTACGCTCAAAGCCCTGCAAAGCAAATTTGGTGAAGGGGCCATCATGAAGTTGGGCGACAAGCCAAAGGTAGATGTGAACGCTATTCCCACGGGCTCGGTCGGCCTCGATATCGCCCTCGGCGTGGGTGGGTTACCGCGGGGGCGCATCATCGAGATCTACGGTCCAGAATCGTCCGGGAAAACCACCCTTGCGCTCCATGTCGTGGCCGAAGCCCAGAAGAAAGGTGGTATCTGCGCTTTTATTGATGCCGAACACGCCATGGATCCTGACTACGCCCGCAAACTCGGTGTAAGTATAAATGACCTTTTGATTTCCCAACCGGACAACGGTGAGCAAGCCCTTGAAATTGCGGACAGTCTGGTGCGCTCCGGTGAGATTGACGTCATCGTCATCGACTCCGTAGCTGCCCTCACCCCCAAGGACGAAATTGAGGGTGATATGGGGGCCTTTCATGTGGGTAAGCAAGCCCGGCTCATGTCACAAGCGTTACGGAAAATGACGGCTATCGTCGCCAAGTCTAAAACAGTCGTTATTTTCATCAACCAGATCCGCATGCAGATCGGGGTTATGTTTGGCAATCCGGAAACGACGCCGGGGGGCAAGGCGCTTAAGTTTTATGCATCAGTCCGCATCGATATCCGTCGTATCGCCCAAATCAAAAAAGCAGACGAGGTGGTGGGCTCGCGCACGCGTGCGAAAGTGGTGAAGAACAAAGTGGCGGCACCCTTTAAGGTGGCTGAATTTGACATCATCTACAACGAAGGTATCTCGCCTGAAGGTGAAATTATCGCGCTCGGCGAAAAACTCGGCATCATCGGCAAGAGCGGCGCCTCGTACTCCTTTGGTGAGGAGAAGCTTGGCCGCGGCTACGATGCCACCCGCACCTATTTGAAAGAGAATCCTAAGCTGCGCAACGAAATTCTCAAGAAAGTGATGGCAGGCATGGAACAGCAAGCAGTGACCCCCGTCCCGCGCGCCGCAGACGACGACAAAGAACCGGAAGAGTAGTCGAGTCAGTTACCTGGTGACAAGCGGATCCCCCAGACTGTCACCGGGTAACTGACCCCTTATACAGTCGTTCGTTGCAACCGTGCGTACCTAAAGTTTTTAAGCGCATCCCACCCAAGCCATCCGGCGAGCAAGACAATACCGAGAATGATGGCTTGGGTAATGAGTTGCGTATGCATGAAAGCACCAAGAAAGTAGCTGGGCCCGAAAGCATGCGAGGCGTTCTCAAGGACCGCCCGTACAAACACGTACGCAGCCAGCTCCCAGAGAAGGAAAGCAAAGAGTGCCAGTTTGATCGTTACGCGATGAGTGAGCAGCCGCCCCATCCAAATGAGGTAGACCCGCCGCATCACTGATTTTTCTAATACAAAGTTGTTCATAGTATTTATTGTTTGGCACACTTGGTCACCCAGTGACTGAGTGGTCAGAGTGCCTACTCCCCGTGTGTCACCCCGGCGAAGGCCAGGGTCCAGGTTGCACCCTGTAGTTGCATCCGCGCCTCCATCCCCGCTTTCACTTTCCGAAACTCCTTCTTCGCCCTATGGATACGCGCCTTTACTGCGGTCACCGATATCCCAAGCTTGGTCGCAATCTCCTTGTGGGGCTCGTCGTCGAGGAAGTGCATCGTGAGCACCCGAGACAGAAGGGCTGGCATGCGCACTAGGATGGACACCACGTACTCCTCGCTCAAACGCTTCCCATGTTCATCCTGCGCCAATTCTGGAAGCGTTTCCAACACCTCCTGATCGAGCGTCACTTGTACTCCACTGCGCCGCTTCAGCTTCTGATATTGCGTGAAGGAGACATTAGTAAGGATCATATATGCCCACGAACTAAACGTTGCACCCTCCTGCTGTTTGAAGCGGCCTGCGTTCAAGTAGATACGCGTAAAGGTTTCCTGGAGCACATCCTCTACCTCTTCTCTGTGACCCAAGATAGAGCCAGCCTTTCTCCGGAAAGCGTCTTCGTACCGTTCTACAATATGCTTGAAGAGCGACGGGCTCGAGACAGAGCGAGTCAGAATCTCTTCGTCCGTGCACGTTGTGTAGTCTTCTGCTTCTTTGTGTGTAAAAAACATACAAGCTCATTCTACCAAATTAGCTATACTATATCTAACTCACACATAGTCGAATAAGTTACTCTTCCGGGTGTCACCCCGGCGAAGGCCGGGGACCAGGTTCTGCTTCCCTTTTCCCCTATTTTATAGTATCTTAGCCATACCATGCTTGAATACAACGAAATCACCGTGCACAAAGTCATCATCTACGAAGGAGAGCCCTACGAAGTCTTAACCGCACACGTCTTCCGCAAGCAGCAACGTAAGCCGGTGAATGCTACTAAGCTGCGCAACGTCATGACCGGCCGCATTGTGGAATACTCATTCCACGTGAACGAGAAGGCCGAAGAGGCTAACATCGAAAAAAAGCAGGTCAAATACCTTTATGCTAAACAAGGCCTGCCCGCCGGCAGGCAGGGCGAGTACTGGTTTTGTGACAGCAAAGATCCTAGCAACCGCTTTGAACTCCACGAAGACCTCATTGGCGACGCTAAGAAATTTCTGAAGCCGAACATGCTTGTGGACGTCAAGCTGTTTGGTGACAAATATATTGGTGTGGCGTTACCCATCAAAATAGAGCTTGCCGTCAAAGAGGCTGCCCCAGGCGTAAAGGGTGACACCGCCAAAGGTGGTATGAAGCGCGTCACGCTCGAAACAGGCGCCATCATCGACGCTCCCCTGTTTGTATCCGAAGGCGACATAGTCCGCGTGAACACCGAAACCGGAGAATACGTAGAACGGGTTGGAAAGTGACATTTAGCTGAATTTAATTTCCAGCTAAATGTCATCCCGGCGTAGGCCGGGATCCAGGTTCTATTCACTCAATAATGAAAAACAAAGGTGCCTGGTACCTTTGTTTTGCCGGTGGTCCCTTTCTTTTGTATAAATCTTTTTGCGTCAAGAAAAGCCCGCGATCATCTGCGCCTCCTGTCGCCTACCATGTGCGACTTTTCTTGAGGCGGAATGCCGGGGCTTTTGAACGATCTTACTTCGTCTCAGCAGTAAGCAGGCGAAGATTTCGCATGGCATCGAAATGGAGAATGCAGTGAACTGGCGGCAAACCTTTCCCAATCTTTTCGACGTTTGCTGTATCCAGTGCCACAACCTCCCATTCGAATGGCCCAAGATGGGCCAGAACCAGATAACAGTCCTTGAGATTGATCTGAATCACCGAGAGAGGAGTGAGCAGTAGAAAAGTTTCGCGCCGCTCTGCCAATTCCATTTCGGCAGTAACGAGTCTTGTTACCATGAGTATCCTTTCGGGCAGCGCCCACGCATCAGTACGGGTCGACGGCAACCGTTATTGCAGTTGCCCCTCTTTCTTGGTCACGATGGTTATCCGCTACTGAAGTTTTGAACACCGCTTCCTCAGATGAGGTAGTAGTAGCTACAATCTCAACGAATTGTGCCTCTCGTAGCTCTGCCTCCTCGATGGAGACTCGCCAGGTTCGCTTCTCCTTCACGAAGCCGAGAATCCCCGCCTCGAGCCAACCAACGTACTTCCCCTCTGGTAGCGGCCAGATCACAAGCCAGGTGTTCTTCGCGGCGAGTTTGCCGCTTGCAGTGGGGTTGGGAACGCGTGCAACCATATGCTCACCCTTCCCGACATCCACCAGTTCGTACGCCTTGTTCTTTGGTTTCCCTTTGGCCGGATCTACCAGGGTGGCCTTCCAGCTTCGTTGTAACGTGAGTTTGAAAAACTTTTGATCGTGAGCCACGCAACCTCCCGGCTCCCTGCTCAGGAGCCCTGTGCCAAGATACAGATAATCACAAGAACCGCAAAAAATCCAGGGCAAGAGGATATCTCGCTACTGTGGCATACCATCAGGCGACAAAGTTGAACCTTGTTGCTGTGGCAACAATGAACAATTGACTCTTCTCGCAGTTCCTGTAGTTTAGGGGTGGACCAAAGAGAACAATCTGAGGACGAAACGGAGGCACTAGATATGGAAGGACCGCGCAAACGTTACGACATGGGTGCTGCCACCATGGCTGAAGTGGCCATGAACATGGTGGCTCCAGGAATCGAGGCACTACTTCGGGAAGCCGGGAAGACATCTGACTCTCCCAAACGACCTCATCTGCATCTCATCATTCTTCGGCCGGGCACAGTGTACACCGAAGACATCAACATCAACGGCGCAGTGCTCTACTGGAGGAATTTCTCTCTCGACGGAAAGGATTTCGAATATCCCTACGACGAAGTCGCCAGAGCGAAGGCCAAGGCATCGCTTCGCACTGGCTTCGCAACTGGCTACTTGAGCCGCTGTGCTCCACATCTTTTCAAGCGTGGAGACATGAAGTATCAGGGTAGCTGGGTGACCCCCAGTGGGACAATCACGGCGGCGAGCGGCGTGCAGGGCTACTACGACGAAATGTTCGCCCGGTGGTACGCCGCCGCCTTCGAAGCTGTGGCCCTCCATCGGGTCCTGCCAATTCTGGAGGACCAGACGCGCGACCTCGTTTTTGAAGACCATGAGCCCGGATAGGGCCAATATCGGACCACACGCGAAAGGACCACCGGCCAGGAGCCTGGTCCACTCCTCGCCGGTGGTCCTTTTCGTTTAATGGACGAACATTTGAAAATGAGCATCTAATTCAGGGAAACAGGAATCGTCTTTCCATCTTTCACCTTCCATACCACTGGAGGAATTTCGAAGATACCTCTAGTTTTTTGCTTCATTACCCCGCTCTGTCCGGTGTACACAGGAAGAATGGCAACGTAGTCTGCAACAGTTCTTTGTGATGCAAATCCTGACGCAAGAATCTTCACCATATCGTAACCAATGGGCGTGTCTGTATTATCAAATCGCACATCGGGGAAACGCTGCTCGTAGCTATTTATAAACTCATCAGATGGCTTCTGAACATCGGTGTACCATGCACCCTCAAAGAGTTTCGGGTCTGCCGTGAGGCTGATGGCGACCGAAGAACTGATGGGGCTAATCCTGAGTTGCTGCATTTCTTTACCCAGAATGTCGAGTGCGGGTGGCAACGCCACCACATAATATACTTCCGGTTTACTCGTGCGCACTTTTACAAGAAGGGTTTTAAAATCTCTTGTTTCTGGAGGAAATGACTCCGTGTCTGCAATGGCAATGCCTGCCGTCTTCGCGGCCTTACTAACTTCGGCAATAATGGCATCAATTCCAGGGTGCACTTGGTTTACAATGGCGACATGGTGCACGCTTCGCCGCATAGCTTCCACTACCCACAACTTTGCATGTGCAGCTGGGGTCACTGCGATGGCAAAGTTATGTCTCCCGTCCGCCACAGCCGGGTCTGCACAAGAGCACAGGTGTACCACCTGGTGCATGCGGGCAATAGGTGCCACAGCATTACCAGTGCTTGAATTAGTAGTAAGGATCGCTTGTACACGATCGACAGTAATAAGCTTCTCAGCCGCACTCGCCGCTGTCCCCGGCTTACCACCATCATCTTCGGCAATAATCTGATAACTCACCTTCGTGCCCACTGTTTGCTTTTGTAATTCTTCTTCTGCAAGAGTAACCCCGGCCAAAAAGGAATTACCAAAAACTGCCCCAGGCCCGGAGAGTGAGCTCACTACACCAATTTTAATTACAACCTCTGATTTTTGCGTATATCTAGGCAATCTCAAGACTACTATGGCGACGATTGCCAGAACAATGAGTGCTCCCCAGACAAGATTCTGCTTTTTCATCCAGTCAGTTTACTTACAGACAAAAATTCTGCAGACAATTCGCACACGGCCTTCCCTCACACCACCCTATAGAGCCATTCTCCCTTCCAGTGTCAGTTTTGTCCGTTGCTATTGACACTGGAAGGAGAAAAGCTAGGATGGAAGAGCAATACAGTAAAAAACCCTGATGGACGAAAAAACATTTCCTACACTAGAGGCAACATCGCTCGCACACAAGCTTGAGCGTGCAGGCCTGAGCACCAAAGAAGCTTTGGTGTACACTTCCTTACTCGCCTGCAACGGTGCCTACCCCGCCTACCTCACCGAGATCACGCAGCTCAAGCGGCCAACAGTGTACAAGGTTCTTCTCGACCTCTCTGTGAAAGGCTTCGTAAACGAAATTGAGCGCGGGCGAAAACTGTACTACAGCGCCGCTCGCCCATCTATCCTCCTCAACTACACGAAGCACCTGCTTACCAAGGCAGATCACGCCCACGCCGCCGCAAAGCTCCTTATCCCCTCTCTTGAGCAGCTTGGAAAACAGCAAATAGCGCAATCCAGAGTTACCGTCTACGACGGCAAAGATGGTGTACGCACGGTGTATGGTTTCCATTTGAGTGAATCCGAGCCCTACGAGATGGTGGGCTTTGGCAACGCGAGTGATATCAGTCGCATTCTTGGCAAGAAGTTTCTCCGGCACTACGCAATACAGAAAGGCAAACAGAAAATCACGACCCGCGTCATCACACAGGAGGGAGACGCGACCAGCAAACTTATTGGGGACATCTACAGGGGCGTGCGGCCAGAATACTGGCCGAGTATTCGCACTATGCCAGCACATAGCCTGCTGACAGCAGGCGTCATGACTCTTTTCGGCGTAAATAAAGTATCCATCATCAATATGGAGGCCACTGAGCCCATAAGCGTCGTCATTGAAGACCGCACCACCCACCAGATGTTCTGCAATCTCTTCGAGTTGCAATGGCACGGTGCGAAATTTACAACAAATTGACAACGATTAGAAACCCGAGCAGTATTATCTTTGGACGTCTCGAATACCGGGACATAACAACGAAGGTGAGGACAGAATGCCTCTAAGCGATGGTGAACAGTTGCAGACGCTGCTCACCCTGGCCGAGAAAGCCAGAATAGCAGTTGGAAGATTGCTGACCCCAGGGGAACTCTGGGACGGAAACAATGGTGGTGCTTTTTTCGCGATGAACTGGAGAACCGGGAATCGAAAAGGGCCTCAGATTCTCGGTGAAGTCACCAATGCTGCTATCCGTAAGAGAGACCTGGGAAACTCCGTCGAGAAGTGCGAGAGATTTCTCGTCATTGATCCAGCCGGTTGTCGCGGCATGAACACGCGAAACCCGAGTAAGGGCAGATGGGGCGGAGGCATCCGCATGGGTGACTACCTCCTTGCCTTCACCGGGGCGGACGAATACGCAGACGAAGCAATCGTCGTACTCACGAGTTTGTGGGCGAAGCTGCCCACCAGCTATCCCCAGACCTACATGATTCAGTGCCTTCATGGGCGAAACCTGGTCTATGCCAGAATCCCAGGTAACGTGATCTTCCAGGATCACCTCCAACTGGCCGCCTGACCTGACGATCATATTCAGGACCACACGCGAAAGGACCACCGGCCAGGAGCCTGGTCCACTCCTCGCCGGTGGTCCTTTTCGTTTTCCGGAAAGATACTCCTTGTTTTCCAACCTTGCCTGCGTTTAAATAGAGAGTATGAAAGAACATAAGGACAACGACTCACGTTTTTCCCTCTACGCAACACAAGTACAGACGTACGCGAGCTTCAGCGGTACCATGGCGGCCGTCGTCATGTTTTTCACCGGCCTTATTTTGTCTAAATTTGAAAGTTTAGACATTTCTATAAAAGTACCGATTGCTTTTATGATCATCAGTATCTTTGGCTTCCTTTATAGTGCCCTCCTCTACGCAAATGCCGCGCAAGAAGTCTCCGACCGCAACGGCCCGGGCATTCGCAAAGGGATCTTTCTCGGAGACATCGTCTCTGAATACCTGGGTGTCTACCTGCTCGTTATCTCCATCCCCCTTGTCATCAATGTCATCACGCCTGACTTTTTCCTACGGACGGTCACCATCGTCTCATCCCTCGCCGGACTTTGTCTCTATCAGCTCTCGCATTTCTCAATAGTGGAACGTCACTTTAAAAGCAACCATCGTTTTGTAGCCCTCTTGGTCATCGGACTCGGCCTGCTGCTTTGTTTAGCACAAGTGTATGGCGTCTACTTCGTCCCTCTTTCGACCGCCTTCGGGATACTCATCTTGGCCATAGCCTACAGTGCCTCCAAAAGCAAACATTCGTAAAAGATCCTTACAAAAACTTGCCTGTACAGGAGTCCTTGGTTTTTTTGATATCCAACACAGTTCCTTGTGCGACGATCTCGCCGCCCTTATCTCCCCCTTCAGGACCAAGGTCGATGATCCAGTCTGCCTGGCGGATGACGTCGAGATTGTGCTCGACAACAAGCACCGTGTTGCCGTTATCCACGAGTTGGCTAAGTAAATGCATCAACTTCTCAATGTCCGCGAAGTGGAGACCAGAAGTGGGTTCGTCCAAAATATAGAACTCACCCTTTGCCTGTAGCCGGCTAGCGAGTTTAAGCCGCTGTGATTCACCGCCAGATAGCGTATCCAGCGTCTGTCCAAGCTCGACATAATCGAGGCCGACGTCAAGCAAGAGTTGCATCTGTTGCTGAATCTCTTTGTGGTCGAAGAACTCTTTTGCTTCGGCGGCCGTCATGTGCAAAACCTCGGCAATGTTCTTGCCTTTGTACTGATACCGCAGCACCTTCTCCTTATACCTCTTGCCGGCACACTGCTCGCACTTGGCTTGTACATTGCCAAGAAAGTTCATCTCGAGATCAAGAAAACCGAGTCCACCACACTCTTCACACGCGCCCTGCGCGTTGAAGCTAAAGAAGCTCTCCGACATCTTGTGCTCGCGAGCAAAGATCTTGCGGATGAGGTCAAAAGCACCTGTGTAGGTGCCGATGCAACCGCGCTTGGTGTTCCCCACCGCGCCATGATCCACGAGCACAATCTTCTCGCCATGTTGCGCCATAATCTCCTCCACGAGCGAGCTCTTTCCTGAACCAGAAACGCCAGTGAGAGCGATCAAAACACCTTGCGGCAACTCTAAAGTAAGATTCTTTAAATTGTGCCGCTTTGCGTTCTGAATCTTGAGAACCCCGCTTCGCTCCGGTATTTTGTCATCCCGGCGAAGGCCGGGATCCAGGTTGAGACTCAGGACATGGGCCCCGGCCTTCGCCGGGGTGACATTCAAATACTGTGCAGTGATCGAACGAGGATTCTTGAGTACCTGCACAAGACTCCCTTGCGCAATGATCTCCCCACCCTTGCTGCCACCACCGGGACCAACTTCGATGATGTGGTCGGCAGCCCGGATGACGGCCTCATCGTGCTCTACCACGAGTAAGGTGTTTCCTTTATCTCGTAGCTTCTGCAGATTATCTATCACCATCTGTACGTCCCGCGGGTGTAAACCTGCCGTCGGCTCATCCATCACATAAATAGTTTCTACTAGGTCGCAGCCAAGCTGCCGAGCAAACTTTACCCGCTGGGCTTCACCACCAGAGAGCGTGTCGGCTGAACGGTTGAGTGAAAGGTAGCCTACCCCAACATCAATCAAACTCTGTAAGCTCTCTATCAAGCGTGGCTTGATAGGTTCCGCATGAGGATGAGCGATACTTTTTACAAATGCTAGGCATTCGTGGATGGGCATGTTCCCTACTTCGCCAATATTCTTACCCTCCACGTGCACAGCCAGTGCTTTTTTATTCAAGCGACCCCCTTCGCACTCACCGCAATCTGTCATTGTGAAGTACTGCAGGTCACGCTCGGAGGTACTCCGATGCACTTTAGAGTTCCTTTCTTGGAGACGAGTCACTACTCCTTGGAAAGTCCACTTATTGGCACCAAAGGCCTCTTCGTCGGAGAAGAGTTCTCGCGGACTATAGAGCAGCTTATCTTTTGTCTCGGCATCAAAGTCACTGAGCTTGGTATCCATGTTGAAGTAACCGGTCGAACGGATAATGTTCCACATCCGTGTCCCCGGCTGCCATTCACTGTGGCGAATGGCACCTTCTTGTAAGCTCTTATCCCAATCAATGAGTCGGGCAAGATCAATCTCGACCGCGCGACCAAGACCCTTACAGCGCGGGCATGCTCCGTGCGGATGATTGAAAGAGAAATAAGAAGAATCGAGTGAAGGCAATCCAACACGTGAGAAAAGAAGCCGCAAATAGGTATACGCCTCAGTGAGCGTGCCGACAGTGGAGCGTGGATTATTCCGTACACGCTCCTGATCAATGACGATCGTGGGTGATACGCCGGTGAGGCTCTCCACTTCCGGCTTACTGCTCTTTACCAAGTATCGCCGCGCGAAAGCAGGCAGAGACTCAAAGTACTGCCTCTGCCCCTCCCGAGCAATGATGTCAAAAGCAATAGTCGACTTCCCTGATCCAGAGACACCCACAAAGCACACCAGCTTATTGCGCGGGATCTCGAGGCTGATGTTCTTTAAATTATTCTCCGTGGCCCCCACAATCCGGATAGCCTTTGACTTCTCGTGCATAGGAGAGTAGCATAAACTACTACGTAACGTAGTAGTCAAGCTCTACTCTTTCTAACGATCGTCGAAAACGGTAGAGTAGTAAATAACCAGTAGAATCCAATTCTACGCAGAATTGGATTCTACTGGTTTAGCCAAAGTCGAGAAATGTATACGCAACCACTCATCACCGTGGGGGAGTTTGCAAAACTTGCGCGTACCACCAAGCGGACGGTGCTTTGGTATGAGGAAAATCGTGTTTTACTGCCGACGGAGGTCAACGCAAAGGGGTATCGCTTCTATCTCCCGCAACAGATCATCGATTTCCAGGTCGTTCTCCTACTCCGCAAACTCCACTTCTCACTCGATGAGATCAAAAAGTACATCAAACAGAAATATGCGCTCAAGGATTTGTTTAAATTTAAGGAAGCAGTGCTTGCAGGAGAAGTAATGGCATTGCAAAAGTCGCTTCAGGATGTCGGAAACTTTTACAAAAATCTGGACACCAGCGGCACGCTCGTCTCCCCCACTGTTAGGAAGGTTGCGCCCTTCGAAATCTACTGTATCGAAAAAATAGGATCATTTGATCGTATCAAAGAGTACGGACAGGAACTACAGTCCCACTTTCTCAAGCTACCAACAGGCGCTACCTACCTCACCCTCTTTTTTGATACGGAGTATCGACCCAAGAAGTCACGTATGAAGATTGGCGTAGTTGCTACCAAAACGATGAAGTTGCGGCCAGCCTCCGAAAATATAGTGAGGAGAGAAAAGATTCCCGGCTTCATCGCCCTCTCGTACACCCACCAAGGCCCTGGCTCCCTGCTCTCTATGCTGTGGCAAGAATTATACCGATATACAGAGAAGAAAGGCTTACAGCACAAAAACAATCTTCCCTTTATAGATCTTGAGCTCTATCACAAGACTTCGCTCAATGGTGAACCGAACGAAAACAAGATGGTTTTTGAGCTTCTGCTACCCATAGAAAAGTAAGGTTTCACCTTACGTAAGGCGAAACCTTACTTAATCGTGGTTTAGGTTTCCCAATTCAAATTCGTTTCCGAGAGGATCCTGCAAGATCACACTGTGGAGTGATATGTCGTCGAGATTATTTGAAATTTCTTTGGCGCCCAACTCCCTTGCCCGACCAAGATAGGTTTGAAGGTGTTCCTCTGTCTCGCACTCGAGCATGAGCGTCCCGCGATTCCCGGTATAAACGTCACCAAAGGAGTTCAACACAAAGCCGATACGGAAATCATTCAGCTTGAATTCTGAATATTCTGCCATCGATTTGTGTGGAGTTACGTGCAGAAACTGCGACCACCAAGTAACTGCTGCTGTCATGTCAGAAACTTTATAGTAGAACGTCCTCGCCCGGATGCCATTTTGAAATGTTGCGGTGTATTTCATAAAGATCTGAAATTAGTTTGGTGATATTTCACTGGTGACGATGCAGTTCAGAAAGCATTTCTGCAAAACACCCTCTGAACTGCAGCGGATATGGCTCCGCCCGGGCCGACACTCAATCGAGCGTCTCATCGAAATCAGCAAGGGCTACCCATGTCGCCTCGCTGTCTCCCATTGTAAAGAATCCTCTTTCGGCGTAGCCGCCCATTACTCGTCTGATCTGCAGCCAAAGCTGCTTATGATCTTCTCCGTTCAATGGAACTACACCACCATTACCGTGAGCGAGTTCTGCTTCGAGCGCAGCCGCTAGATCATATAATGCACGATAGGTAGCTATGGGCTGACTCTCGGGATTACCGTCATTGAAATTCGTGAGTAATCTCATTGCGAGGAACACCAAATCCTTGAGATCACCTACGCGCGAAGAAAGGGCCCGCAAGTGAGCCTTCTCCATAGAGTGAAGGACTAACATTGCAGCACCACCTTTCCACTGTTTTCTTCCCCATCATAGTAGACAGATGGGTTTATTCTCGACAATAGCGAACCGCCGGCGGGTGCCGGCGGCGGGGGGGGTGAGCTCGAGTCGGATCGAGTCGAGGCTCATGAGTGGATGTCGTTCCCGAGAATGGTGTACTCAGGGCAGAACTCGTTGCAAGTGTGCCCCGCGGTGTGCGACGGGTTGTCGCACACCTTGTCACAGCACCGGACAGAACTCGGCGGCTTTTTCAATGCCGCCCCGTGCGCCAGGGTGCGTCCCGGCATCACGTATTCCGGACAGCCCGTGAGACCACAGATGACGAGATCATGACCGTGACGCTTATCTACTTCGGGCGAAGCCATTTGGATCACCTCTTTCTTGGACGTGTTTCCGAGAAACAGTATCAAAACTGATCGTTGCTTGAAGAGAGTGGGCCGCCAGGGGTTCCTTCGACGTCCACACCCATGTCGCCGACCTGTTTTGAGCAACCGGATCCACAACACTCGGGAGTTTCACTGCACCCTCTGGCCTGTTGACGAGCTTCGGCACTCTCAACTCGCCAGCGTTCGTTCTCTGCCGCAAGTTCGGCCGAGGTGAACGAGGAAAGCCGAGGAGCACCTTTCACCATTCGATGACAGTCGGCGGCGGCATCCACCAAGTCCCGAAGGTTGAGACCCTGGAGATCACCGCTTGATTCGATGAATTTTCCGTTCTCGACAGAGATCCAGCCCTGGTTCACGCCCCCAAAGCGACGAGGGTCGCGCCCAACCACGCTCTGCACCACGGAGTGGAGACGTAGACTTGGCGGGATGATGGTCACCAAGAGCTCGTCGTGACCGTCCCGATCGAGATAGATAGTAAAACCGTTACTCGTGTCCTTCACTAGACCACCTCCTCGTTCTCTTACACAGAGAACTTGTCTGAGATCAGGAAAGCATACTCACATACAAAAAACCAGAGGTCGGACCTCCAGATGCAAACCTGGTTCCCGGCCTTCGCCGGGATGACACAACTCAAGAACAATACATGTAATTCAGGCAAGAGCGAGCACATGCCGAGAAAATGGGCTACGAACGATGACGATCGTGAGTCAGAGGCAACTTTTCAGCCCGCCCGAACGTACCGTTCGGTACGGGCGGGCAGAAAAGTATGCCGTACCAGTTTCGCGGCATGTGCGAGCGACTTTTACCGGGCGACAAAGGGGACGAGGGCGAGGAAACGAGCACGCTTGATGGCCATGGCAAGCTTGCGTTGGTGAAGTGAGCAGACGTTCGTCTTCCGCTTTGAGAGCATGCGCGCGTAGGGATTCATAAAGCGCTTCAAAGCTTCCACATCCTTGTAGTCGACATGCTTCACGTTATTGTTGCAAAAGTAGCATTGTTTGGTCATAGTAGCTTGTAGGATTTAGCTTGTAGCTTGTAGGGGGAATTCATGTTTGTATTCTCCTACAAGCTAGTTCCTGATTCCTATATTAAAAGGGAATATCTTCCGGATTACTTTCCTCGGTCGGATACTCGATAGTATCGATCTCGACAGGAGCTGGGGTATTTGATCCTGATGGTGCAGCAGAGGGACCACTCAAACCGCCGCCCATGGCCTTCGGACCAAACTGAACGCGGTCGGCAATAATCTCCGTACGATACTTCTTCTGCCCACTCGTCTTGTCGTCCCAGCTGCGCGTCTCGATGCGACCCTCCACGAGCACGCTCTGCCCTTTCTTCAAGTACAACGCGCAATTCTCCGCCGCGCGTCCCCACACTACAATATTGTGAAAATCAGATGTCTCTCGCTTATTCCCATCCTTATCTTTCCAGGTACGGTTCGTCGCAACAGAAAATTGAGTAACGGTCTGACCAGATGGGGTTGCTTTCTTTTCCGGATCTCGCGTCAGGTTGCCAATGATGATCGCTTTGTTTAAATACATGTGTATTTTTGGAAATTGGTAATTGGATATTGGAAATTGGCTATACCGTTGTTGCAATCAGCCCCTCCACTTCCTTATCAATATCTTCAGAGGTGAACACCGGTTTTACCACTTCTTGCTTTGCTTGTTTTGTAACCTCAACTACAGGCGCGGGAACAGCTTCTTCTGCTACTGCCTGGGGGATGCGGCGAGGAGTCACCTCATATTTCACTGTTTCCGTCAAAAGAAACCGGAGAATGTTGTCCTGCTTGTCGAGCTCGGCCTTAATCACCGGAGCTGCTTCTGGCAGAGCGCGAAAGATAATCCAGCCAAAGTAGGCGTGCTTGAACTCCGTGCGCTTGTTCGCAATCTTCTTGTCGATTGTGTAGGCGAGGGGACGTGACTTGGGGAGATCAGCTGTTTCCACTGCGCCACCATGCTTCTCGACAAGCTCACGCAGGGCTGCAACCTCTGTAGCTAAAGCCTCGTCGGCGATCATGGGTAGGAGGAGGTAGCCAACTTCGTATAGTTTTATTTCTTCTGACATGTCGGATAATCCTATCAAATTAGGCGTATGAGCGCAACCCTAAAACAAAAACACAGTATAACAGCTATAGCTGTTATACTGTGTTTTTGAAGTGTTAGCGGATGTTCCAAACACGGTGAGCGTTCTCACGTAACGCTACTCGAGTTACCTCAAAATCCAACCCTTTGATCTCCGCGATCTTTTTCACTATCTCTACCACATACGCGGGCTCGTTCCGCTTCCCTCGATAGGGCGTGGGAGCGATGTAGGGGCAGTCGGTTTCCGTCATGATCATGTCAAGGGGAATCCGCTGCACCACCTCGTCGTAGTCGTGAGTAAAGGTGAGCACTCCCGTGAAGGAAAGGGTGAAACCGAGATTAAGAAACTTCTCTGCTGTCGGCCAATCACCTGCAAAGAAGTGTACGTTGCCTTTGACCTTGGCCTGCGCTTTTACAATTTCGTACGCATCGTCGTATGCCGCCCCGCCGCCGGCGCCACGCCCATTGCGAATGTGGAGCATGAGGGGCTTCCCTACTTCGTTGGCGAGCGCGATCTGCGCTTCAAGCGCTTCGAGTTGCACCTGCTTCGTATCCTCCTCGAGCCGATAGTAGTCGAGGCCACACTCCCCGATGCCCACCACCTTAGGATCGAGAGCGAGTGTTTTGTAAAAATCATAATCAAACACCTCCCCCCGCGACACAAACCCCTTCGCGTCCTCCCCTGCCCCCAATTCCTGCACATCGTGGTATGACTTCGACGTGTGGATGGGATGCAACCCAACCGTGGCCCAACAGAACTCCGGGTGCTTGTGAGCAAGCTCGACCGCCTCCCGCGACTTCACCTGTTGCGTGCCCACGTTAACCATGCCGACACCGGCTTCCTGGGCACGCAAAATCACGCTCTCACGATCGTTATCGAAGGCGGCAAAGTGCGTATGAGCGTGGATGTCGAAATAGGCTGGACTCATAGGTGATGATTCTAGCACACTTGTTTAGATTGCTTTCTGGCTGCATTTCGTGCTTCCATACGGGCGGCAAGTACAACAGTCTTGCTTCAACCAAGGAGGAGTCCAAGACGATGGCAGACACCGAAGCCCCAAGACGACACGGACAAAGGATAATGTATTTCCGACTCCTGCTGACCCACCTCACCAATCCGAGCCCTGAGACGCGTGAAGAACTGAGAAGCCACGCGGAAATGATTGGCTGGTGGGGTGAGCGTGCGGAGCAGAAGTTGAGGGCCCTCGAAGGAGGCGACGAGAAGCTGTGGGCGGAGCTTCTCAGCCAGGCCGAGGAGTACGACTACCACGGGCCGTTGCGCGAGATCTCGCCCTTCAAGCAGGAGCTCACCACTGGGCTCGACTGCTGCGCCGACAAGCTGCACATCGGCAAGCAGGAACAGTTCTTCGCGGCCGCCATCATGATGCAGCTTCGAGCAACAGCAAAGAGCGGCGACAAGTATCTGGTCGTCTTCTCGCCCGAGGCCCTGAAGCACGTGAAGGTCTTCAAGGTGAAGTGACAGGACGACAGACGATCGCCCGCGGGCAAGGGCCCGGTTCCGAAAGGGACCGGGCCCAGCTTTATTTACTCCTTTCTCAAAAACAATGGTTCGGGCATTTTGTTGGTCTTGATGGCCGCGGCGATTTTCTCGGCGGTAGCAGGGAGGAAGGGGTGCAGGAGAAAGGCGATGTCGGCGAGACTTTGGACGAGCTCGCGCACGATCACACGGGCGGCCTCCTGATCGGTCTTCCAGACGCTAAACGGCTTCTTCTCCTGAATGCTGCGGTCGAGCTCTGCCACCATGCCGAAAATCAGATCCATCGCCTTTGCGAATTCATACTGGTCGAGCAACGCAATCATTTCGGGCAGCTGGGCGGGTAAGGTCCGACGCAAGGACTCACCTTCCCCGTCGCTTCGCTCTCGTGTAAGGAGAGACCTTTCATCTCCAAGATACGATTCGCTCATCTTTAAAATGCGACTGGTGAGATTGCCGAGACCGTTGGCGAGATTTGCATTGTACGCTTCTTTGAGCCGCTCGGGGGTCACATCTGAGTCTTCAAACGGGGTAATGTGACGCAGAAGAAAATACCGCACGGCATCGGTGCCGTACTCGGCGACGAGCTCCTGTGGGTCGAGCACGTTCCCAAGCGTCTTCGACATCTTTTGCCCGCCGGAGTTAATGAAGCCGTGGTAAACGACACGCTTCGTATTCGGCAATTGTGCCGACATGAGCATTGCTTGCCAAATGAGGGACTGGAAACGAATCTGATCTTTGCCCGCAAACTGGGTGGTATCACCCTCGACCCAAAACTTTTTGAAATTACCATCCTGGTCCTCTGGCCAACCGAGCGTAGAGATATAGTTCGTAAGCGCGTCGAACCACACGTAAAATACCTGGCTATCATCTCCAGGAACAGGAATCCCCCACGACATCTTCTCGACATTCCGTGAAATACTAAAGTCCTCAAGCCCTGCTTCCACAAAACGAATGGCCTCTTCCCGCCGAAACTCGGGGATGATGACACCGGGCGTAGATAGATATTCAAGGAGACGTTGCTGGTACTTCGAAAACCGGAAAAAATAGTTCTCTTCTTCGAGTGCTACCGGCGGCTTCCCATGATCAACGCACTTCCCGTCTACAAGATCTTTTTCCGTCACATACCGCTCGCAACCCACACAATAGAGGCCTGAGTATTTTTTCTTATAGATATCTCCCGCGGCATCGCACCGGCGCCACATTTCTTGGGCCGCGAGGATGTGATGCGAATCGGTAGTGCGAATGAAGGCATCATAGGAAAGGTTAAGCCCGGTGCGCAACACCTCAAAGGTTGCAGCGTATCGGTCAACATACTCTTGCACAGGAGTAGCTGCTTTTTTAGCAGCCTCGAGTATCTTTAGGCCATGCTCGTCTGTACCGAAGTTGAAAAACACTTCATGGTCTCGCCCTCGATGCGCACGTGCAATGACGTCTGCTTGCACCAGCTCAAGAGCGTGACCGAGGTGCGGCCGGTCGTTGACATAGGGAATGGTGGTGGTGAGGTAAATGCTCTTTTTTGCCATATAGGCCAAGTCTAGCTAATTTAGCGTAGGGAGTCGAGGCAAAAGAGGGTATCTACTCACAAGACTGAGTAATGGCTCAACCAAACAAGATTGAACCTTGAGTCAAGATTCAACCTTGTTTGGAAACGGCTCAGCTGCAACAACACGCACTCTGGGTTGTGAACAGTTACAAAAGAGGGGTACAGAGGTCGGACGTCCAAATGCATAAGGACGGACGACCTCAAATACAGAAACCTCACGTGTGCGAAAGGAGCGACTTTTTGTGTTTCTCGAAGTCACCGATCAGTTCGACAAATATCGTCGCAAGCGGCACAGCAAGGATGATCCCCAGGAACCCGCCCAGCTCCGCCCCAATAACGATGGCGATAATAGACAGCAGGGGTGGGATGCCGATAATCTTCCGCACCACGAGGGGGTAGATGAGATGATTTTCAAACTGCTGAATGATGATGTAAAACGCGAGGATAAAGAACCCCGTGGTAATGCCATACGTAAATCCGACCACGACCCCAGGCACGGCCGCTAAGATGGGACCGAACACAGGAATGATTTCGAACACCGCGGCAAGAATAGCGAGCAAGAGCGCATACTTGATGCCAAAGAGAGCTAAACCGAGGTAGACAAAAATACCGATGAGTAGGCCAAGGAGTAACTGCCCCTGCATCCAGAGACCAATCTTTCGGCGAGAGCGCTGCCACAAACTCACGACGTACGACTCGTGTTGGGGTGGACAGATGAGCCGTAAGAAGTTTTCTACACCGGCCTCTTGCACCGCAAGGTAAAACGAGAGCACGATCGTGAGGACAAGACCAAAGAGACCCCCGAAGAGCCACCTCGCCGTAGACACCACTCCTTCGCCGATATTGGTATAGCCGGAAAAGCCGGGGAAGATATCACTCGGGGAAATCCCCTCTTGTAGTGCCCGGAAAAGATCTGGGAAGCGCTCAAACAGAGGCTCAAGAAATCCTGGATTGCTCGCGATGCGCGGGAAAAGTTCGGTGAACTGGCCGATGTCGTCGACGAGGAGCGGCACAAAGAAAAAGATGAGGCCACCAAACACGAGGATCACGAAGGCAAAAATGAGGATGACGGCAATTGTGCGATGGACGTGCCGACGCACGAGCGCAAGCGCCATCGGCTCAATAGCGGAAGCGATGACGACAGACGTAAGGATAAGTAAGATGACGTCGCGCAGGAAGTAGACGGCGAAACACAATGCGATGACGAGCGCGCAGCGCACAATAGTGCCGGTCGTAATGGAAATGTGACCCTGGGGAAGATGCGCGTCAGACATGCGCACATTGTAGGATACAATGTAGCAAAACACAAAGCTCAAATCACAAAAACCAAACAAAACAAAAGACTACCAAATAACACTTTTGTGCTTTATCTTTTTGTGCTTTGTTTGGTTTTTGTGCTGTTTCTATTTTGTGTTTTAGGCACTGAGCTTCTCTGCGAGAATTGTTTTAAGCTCAGTGACGCTTACTCTTTGCTGCTTTGCACTATCCCGATCACGGAGGGTGACGGTGTCATTCTCGAGGGTGTCGAAATCGATGGTGACACAGTAGGGAGTACCGATTTCGTCCTGACGACGGTAGCGCTTGCCGATGTTGCCATTATCATCAAACTCCGTAACAAATTGCGTTCGCAATGCTTTGTAGACCGCTTGGGCTTTTTCTACCAACTCTGGCTTGTTACGCAAGAGTGGAAAAACGGCCACTTTTACCGGGGCGAGTGCTTTGGGGAACTTCATTACCAAGCGCTTTTCGTCCCCCACCTCATCCTCTATGTACGCAGCATCGAGGAACATGAACACGAGGCGATTTAAGCCCGCTGAGGTTTCCATAATGTGCGGCACAAAACGCTCTTTGGTTGCCTCGTCAAAGTAGTCGAGTGCCACTCCAGAAAATTTAGCGTGCTGTGACAAGTCCCAATCACCCCGCGCGTGAATCCCCTCCACCTCCTTGAAGCCACCAAGCGAGGCAAAGTCGTACTCGATGTCGTAGGCTTGGGATGCATAGTGTGCGAGCTTCTCATGCTTAAACCAGCGGATTTTTTCTGGAGTGATGCCCAAATCCAGATACCACTGCCATCGTGCAGCCTTCCAGTGCTCGTAGCTGGACTCCATGTCTTTCGGATGCAGGAAATACTGCATCTCCATCTGCTCAAACTCACGCGTGCGGAAGATGAACTGACGGGTGGCAATTTCGTTGCGAAACGCCTTTCCTACCTGGGCGATACCGAAGGGTAATCTGGGGTGGAGGGAATCAATCGTGTTTTTGTATTCGAGGTAAATGCCCCCGCATGTTTCTGGGCGTAGGTACACCACATTCTCTTCTGAGAGCGCCTCTGTCGGAGAGCCCAGGTTGGACTTCACCATCAAGGAGAACTTCCGAGCAGGGGTGAGGTCCGCGGAGCCACAATTCGTGCAGACAAGTTTTTTCGTCACGCGCAGCTTGTCGAGCTCAGTATTGATCCACTCGATACTTGCCTTGTCCGCAGCACTACCAAACGACTCGAGGAGGTGGTCTGCGCGCATGCGGTTCTTGCACGTGCGACAATCCACCTGCGGATCATCAAAGTTCCCGACGTGACCAGAAGCCACCCAGGTTTGCGGGTGCATGAAGATAGCGCTATCGAGCAAGTACACGTCCTCACGTAGCTGCACCATGTGGCGGATCCATGCATCACGAATATTATTCTTGAGCATCGCTCCATAGTGACCGTAGTCATACGTGCCCGGGAGGCCGCCGTAAATCTCCGAGCCGGGGTACACAAAACCACGCCGCTTGGCGAGAGAGACGATCTTTTCAAATGGAGTAAGGTCTTGCATAGATGTAGCTAGTAGATGGTAGATGGTAGATGGTAGATGGTAGATGGTAGATGGATCCAGAATATGCGATTTCAAAAAAATAACAAGTATTGACCCTAACTACAGTCTACCCTCTACTAGCTACTGAATCAGCGTGCCACCCGATACTCCCCTTCCTTCGCCTTCGGGTCGGTACTCAATTCTGTCGTCAGCTGACTTTTAGTACTCGCTCGGGCAACCTGGGTAAAGTCATCAGTGCCGGTGAGTGTTGCGTCTCCAATCAGCGGCACAATCAGGTCTGCCTGGCTCAAACTGGGGGTAAAGCCAACCTGGAACGCGACTTCCCGCACGGGAAGGGTGAGACCACTGCCCGCCTTGACTGCGCCAAGTTGCCACTTCACTTCACCCGTGCGTGCGTCATACGAAATTTGTTCGTCTTGCGGTGTCACCTTACTAAGGAAGTGAACGTAGTTGGGTAGACTTGCTTTCACAATGGCATTCGTAAGATCATTCGAGGAATTCACCACTGACCAGATAACGGTATAGCTTGTTTCTTTACCCACCTTCGGCGGCAATGTACCCGTGTTCACAAGAGGACCGACATAGTGCACGATGCGTGATACTAACTGTGTGACCGTAGTAAACTTCACTTTCTTGCGAAGAATAGTTTCGATACGCCCCCCCGTGCCGTTGCTATCAGCAATGCGTGTCCCAGTAAACACAAACTCCAACTCGATGGCTGGCTGTTTAAAGAGCGTCTCTCCCGAGGTAAGAAGAGCGAATGAAGAAAAACTAAAGTTCATACTGCCAGACGCTCCTGCCTCCATATTGGCGAGCTCGGGCACGGTCGACTTGTTCCAGACGATCGTATTGTCCGTAGAACGATAAAATCCGCTTACGGCGGCAACGGACTGCTGGTCAAGGACAGCTCCTACCAGGCGCACCTTGAGCTCACCATCCATCACGCGCGACGGGAGGGTGTTCACCCACTCCACATCCGCATGGATAATGTCGTTCCCTTCCGAGACCACCGTATCGTCTGCGGATCCGGCGATACGTGTGGTAAGTGCAATAAACGGCCGCTTCATGGTAAGTGTTTGACTTACTGAACTGTACGGCACGATAATTTTGTTTTCTGTATCATCGGTGCCGCGCGCGCCCGTTGCTACCTGAAACGATTTTATCTCATCATCTTGGCCATCAATCGTGCCGTGCAGAGTAATCGTGCGACTCCCTTGTGCCTGTAAATCGCCGAGTGACCAGGTATCCTTTGTTCCCGCTATCGGCATCGGCTCTGCAGATCGGAAAAGGAACCCGGGTGGGTAGAGCACATGCGTGAGCAACCCTTTCTGTGGTTCTCTTGTGTTTGACACCGACTTCACCACGAGCGTGATCTCTTGACCGGAGTTTGCGTCTGAGGGTGCCACAACAGAGATAGTGACCGGGGCACTGGAGAGGCGAATCGGGAATTTTTTCTCCTTTGCAAAAATAGCGTTGGAACCGGACGTACGATATTCAAAACCAATTATAAGTTCCTCGTCGTTGTTTTCCTTCCCATAGAAAATTGCTTTGATCGTTTCACTCACTGTCTGATTTGCTTCGACTGTACCGATACTTTTTCGGTAGCGCGTGAGCGACTTCCCGACATCATCCACAGCACGAGTTCCTTCGGGAAAGGTAACGAGCAGGTCTGCAACTTCGAGGGGTGTATTGTTATTGTTCGCTAGCAACACTTCGAAACTCACCGGCTCTCCACCCTTCACGCTCACGGGACCATTCACCGCAATATCGATGTTGTCACCCGAGACCACGTTTATACCACCAAAGAAGAGGTAGCTCGCGACTCCAACAGCGCCCACAAAAAACAAGAGGGCTAGAACGAGGAGCACCCGCGTACCGCTCATTTTTGCACTCCTGTTTTTACTCATGACCGTATCTGACCAATCATGGAGAACGCCATCCTGAAGCGCTGTAAGGTGACTGCGCTTGCGTTCAAAGAAACCTGAACCTGGCTTGTTGAGGAGATCATCAGCTTTTTTTAGATTATCCTTATCATTCGGGAGGAGCATGACAGAGTAAGTATACTCCGCCAATTTCCAATATCCAAGATCCAATTTCCAAAAGAATCCAGAATTACTTGGACTTTGGGAATTAGAGCTTGGAAATTTTTAGCTAGAGCTGCGTGGCGTGGAGCGAGGCGTTGACCATCGAGAGCAGCTCGCCCTCCTTGCCCGTGACAAGAGCAAGAGTTTGTTTTTCCAGTGGGTTCGCTTTGAATAGAGAAAGTGGCTGCTGCTCCCCACCCACATACCCCAAATGATCGAGAATCTGGAGAAGGGCAAGTAGTTCAAGTTGCCGTAACTCATCCGCGGTAAATGATTCTCTTGCGAGCAATGCATGCAGGTGCACGAGGATACCGTAAAGTTCCCCGTCCTGCTCCTCGCCGTGCACCAGGCGCTCCACGAGGGCAAGGAGTCGTGCAAACAATGTTCGTTGCTCAAACTTCCAGTCACTCTGTTCGTAGCTCATAGCACTAGTCAGTCGCCAAAACTCTCGCCCGCGCACCAAAGAGACATTGCTCCGATGGAGCGTCTGCAGTCCAGAACGCAACTTCGAACCCACCAGTCGCACCCCTTGTGCATGAGCACGCACCAGTCCTAACTCTTCCGTAAACAATGAGACTTTCAAGCTCGCTTCTGCGGCTGGCTGACTACTGAGTACAAACGCGTCGGTGGTGTAGATGCGGTACATATATAAATCAAAGCACAAAACCCAAAGGGGCACCCGCCCGAACGTACTGTTCGCCCACCCGGATGAACATCCGTTCGGACGGGGTACGGGCGGGCAAAACTCCAAAGGAGGGCTGTACCTTGTACATTCTCTCTGGTTAGCGATGAAAACTTATCGTGGTGGGTTCTTTTGTATGCACCGCCAAAAGCCGCTTGATTGCGTCAAACACGACCGCGAACTGCCCATCGTACTTTTTCTCCAGCTTCTCAATTTTCTCTCGCAGGTCTTTATTCGTTGCGATCATTTCGCGAATCTTGGTGAAGGTGCGCATGATGGCAATGTTTACTTGAATCGCTCGTTCAGAGTTGAGCACACTCGAGAGCATGGCAACACCCTGTTCGGTGAAAACAAATGGAGCCTTTGTAACGCCACCGCGACCATGCTTTGATATCGCAAATTGCGATATCAAAGCATGGTTGTCTAAGGTCGCAATTTGCGACCTTGAACTTGAGGTCACAGATTGCGACCTCAAGTTTTGAGAAGTGAGTAATGGTGTCCAAACCTTCGTTTCTTGTGCGTTCAGATGAAACATAAAGTCACTGGGAAAACGAGACTTGTTACGCTTCACAGCTTCATTTAGTCTTCCCGTAGTCACCCCATACATCTCCGCCAAATCGCGATCTAACATGACTTTCTTCCCGCGCACATAATAGATTTTATGTTCGATGCGGTAATCCGAGACAGAAATAAGCTTTTTACTTGTCATGGACGAGTTCTAGACTTGGCTCTGCTTGCTCGGCGAACGTCACCCGCATGGCCTTCACCCCTTTCTTAAGTTCCGCTTCGTACTTTTGAACAAGTCCCTTGTAGTTTTCGGGAAGCGTGAGGGCGATGAGCTCGTGGGCTTGCAAGCCCTTCTCCTTGCGCAAATCCTGAATAGCCCGCATAAGCTCGCGCAGTCTCCCCTCTTCTTCCAGCTCTGGTGTGAGTGCTGTGTCCAACTCTACTGGCGTCGAAAGATTTTCGACATACACCACCTCCTTCACATTTACTTCGTCTTTAATGAGCTCGAGGAACTCAGCTTGTAGCTTGTAGCTTGTAGCTTGTAGGCGAAGAGAAGCCAGGGGTTGGCGGACCTTGATGCCTGCTTCGGACCGTGCTTCCAGTGCCATGGTGACAATTTCGCGTACCCGCTGCATTTCTTCGAGTATACTTTCTTGACTCTTGTCTCCTGCCTCTTGCCCTTCTCCTCCTGGCCACTCAGCCAGGTGCACACTCTCGGGATCCAGCTCCCCCTTGAGCCGCAGCCAGAGGTCCTCTGCTGCGAAGGGAGCAAAGGGGGCAAACAGCTTTGCGAGGGTGAATAACACGTACCGCAGGGTCTGCCGGGCGTGCTCGTCACCATCTTTGAGCCGCTCGCGACTGCGGCGCACGTACCACGTAGACAGGTCGTCGATAAACTCACGGAGCCCTCGTACGGGCTCGAGGGTACGATAGGTATCGAGCTGTTTGGTCACGCTGCGCGCCACTTCATTCAACCTGGCCAGTATCCATTGGTCGAGGACGTTGGGGGCGGAAAAGGTGTCAGGAACCTTTTGTCTGAAAGACCCGTAGGGCGCTTCGCGCAAAAGGTTCCTGACACCTTTTCCGCCCGCGTACATCTCATAAAACGCAAGGACATTGTAGAGGAGATTGAAGACTTTGTTGTGCACTTCAGCCACCGTCTTCTCGTCAAAATTCTTGGCGTCTCCCGGTTGATTGACGGAGTACATCCAAAGGCGCAGCGTGTCCACACCGTACTTCTCCATCATGAGCCATGGATCCACGACATTCCCAATCGACTTCGACATTTTCTTGCCCTTAGCGTCGAGGATAAGACCGAGACAGATCACATTCTTGTACGCCTTGCCCCTGCCCATGAGGATACCGACAGCGTGCAAGGTATAGAACCAGCCACGGGTCTGGTCGACTGCTTCACAAATGTAGTCAGCCGGGTAAATTGGTTCTTGTACACCAAATGGATAATGATCCTGCGCAAACGGCATCGCGCCCGAGTCGAACCATACATCCATGACCTCCTTTACGCGAGTCATCGGCTCGCCAGCATCTGACACCAACGCCAACGCATCAATATAGGGACGATGGAGATCGAGCTCGTACTGTTCATTGTGCGGTAATGGCACAAAGTTGAGGGTGACCACTTCTGCATTTTGCAAATAGGGCAGGTTGTCATACTTCTTATGGTGACGAATCTCAACTGGAGCATCGGAACCATGCTGCACGGCCGACTCACTCGCCACAATCTCCTCGGGTGTCATGCCACGCACCCCTGCATGAAGCAGCCAGAGTGGATCACCGTGCGACACGATGAGAATGGTCTTACCGACATGTGTGCGCTCAAGCTCATAGACAAGCTCGGTGATGCGCTGCTTTACATCCGCAAGAGTCTCCCCACCTTCGGGTTTCACCTGGAATCGTTCGAGTTCGTTTGTGTAATGACCGTGGTAGACCGGGATGGACTCGTTGTTGTATGCTCCAAAGTTCAGCTCGCGCAGCCGGGGATCAAACTGTATCTTTTCTACCGGGTAGCCTACTTGCTCCGCCACAATCTGCGCGGTTTCTCGCGTGCGAAGCAAGTCAGAGGCGATGATCACATCAACCTTCGCATACTTGTCTTGTATAAACTTCCCCGCATCAGCAGCCTTCGCTTTTCCTTCCGCAGTAAGTTGCGGCCCAATCGGATCACACGTCACCACTGCTTGCAGGTTTGAGGCTGCCTGGCCATGACGCATGAGGAGGTAGGTATTCCCAGATTTCTTCGTGTGCGCCTTGAGTTCGTCGATACTGCCAATCACGACCCGTTCCCCTGATTCGTTCGCCCAGATCGGTAGGGGCGTGCCCCAGTAGCGCTCGCGGGAGATGGCCCAGTCTTTGATCTCACGCAGCCACTCACCAAAGCGCCCGTCGCGAATGTACGCGGGCTCCCAGTTGATAGACTGATTTTCTTCCACCAGCTTGTCTCGTAGTGACGACATGCGGATGTACCAGGAGTCGCGCGCGTAATAGATGAGTGGGGTTTGGCAACGCCAGCAGTGTGGGTAGGCATGCTCGTATTTTTCTTTTTTGAAAAGTAAGCCGCGATGCGCTAAATCTTTGATGATGTCCACTGCGACTGCTTCGTCCTTCACAAACCTGCCTTCGAGAAATCCCGTGCCTTCCACAAAAGTACCAGTGAGTGTCACAAGGTGATGTTTGGGCAGTCCGATCTTCGTTCCCAGTTCAAAGTCGTCTGCGCCGTACATGACGGCCGTGTGCACCACACCTGTCCCATCGGTCGTGGTGACGAAGTCAGCAGCATACACTTTGTAAGCTTTTGTGAGCGCTGCCTTCTGGTCTCCTTCTACCTGTTCTGCGGTAAAGGGGTAAAGTGGCTCATACTCGAGACCGACGAGATCCTTTCCTTTAAAATCTCGAATGTTGTCCAGCTCTATGGTGACCGCACCGAGAGCAAGCGTACCGACACTCTGGTCGCCCATTGGATGAACTACAGGACCACCAAGGATCCTCACATCAGCATCTTCAGTTGCTGCAAAAATATAGGTATCACCTTCTCGTATGGCTGCGTGCTCCCCATTTACTTTTGCTACATGCACCGACATATAGTCAATCTCTGCCCCCACCGCGAGGGCGACATTCCCGGGCAGCGTCCACGGGGTCGTGGTCCACGCCAGTATGTAGGTATTCTCTTTCCCTACTACTTTAAACTTTGCGTACACTGAAAGATCCTTCACCTCCTTATAGGCATCTATTTGCCCCAGCTCGTGAGACGAGAGCGCCGTGCCACACCGCGGGCACCATGGCACTACTTTATAGTCTTTATAGAGTAACTTCTTCTCTTCGACGGTCTTGAGTACATTCCACACCGACTCGATGTAGGAGTTCTCGTAGGTGACATAGGGATGCTCTTGGTCGATCCAAAAGCCGATACGCGTTGTGAACTTCTGCCAATCATCTAAGTACTCCCAGACACTCTCTTTACACTCCTTATTAAATTGTGCGATGCCGTAATCTTCGATTGCCTTCTTGGAATTCAGGCCAAGCTTCTTCTCTACCTGCAATTCTACGGGCAAGCCGTGCGTGTCCCACCCACCCTTACGGCGCACATGGTGACCACACATCGTCTTGTAGCGCAAGATAACATCCTTGAAGGCGCGCGCCTCTAGATGATGAATGCCAGGTTTACCGTTTGCTGTGGGCGGTCCCTCGTAGAAAATAAACTCGCCTTTGGGCGACTCCCCGCCCGAACGACCGAAGTCGTCCGGTCGGGCGGGCTTCTCGAGCGACTTTGCAAAAATCTTGTTTTCCTCCCAGAAGCGGAGGATGCGCTCTTCACGCTCGTTCGCGGTTTCCTTCTTTGGTTCGTTAGTGTCAGCCATCTCAAAACGATAGCACAGGAAGGAAAAAGGCAAAAGCGAAGCCGACCGCTCTTCTTCTAGATTCTTTCCCAGATGAGGATGAAAAGAAGATAACTATTTCTTTCGCGTATAGATAAGGAAGGTAATATTCAGTCCAGCCGTGTCGATATCGTTCTGCATCCTTTGTGACTCCACATGCCATTCGTTCGCATCAAGTTCAGGAAAGGTGGTGTCTCCCGGGAACTCGGCTTCGATTTCCGTTGCATACACCTTGTCCGCAATGGGCAGCGCCTGTCGGTAGAGCTCCCCGCCGCCGATCACCACCACTTCATCAGCACTGCTCTTTGTTGCGGCTTCTTTCCCAAGGGCAATTGCCTGTTCAAGCGAGGTAGCAACCACACACCCTTCGGCCGGATGGTAGTCTGACTGACGCGTGACTACAATATTTGTACGCTTTGGCAAGGCCCGCCCAATGGACTCGTGCGTCTTCCGCCCCATGATGACGGGCTTCCCTCGCGTGGTATCACGGAAGTAACGCATGTCGGCCGGAATGTCCCACGGCAAACTCCCACCGTGCCCAATCACGCGATTTTTGTCGTAGGCGACAATGAGAGAGAGTAGCATGGGCGTACTATACCACGAGCCTTCGGACTGACAATATGGTACGCCGCAGAGGTGAGATATATACTTACGAAAACTATGAAAAACATCTACGCCTACAAACCGTACAAGAGTCGGAAACCTGATAGCCAATACCAGGACGCCTTACGCAAAATTTTGAAGGAGGGCGAATGGGTGGAACCCATCCATGCCCTCAAAGGAAAAGGGAACTTTGTGTCTCAAGGCTTCAAGAAGCGGACCAAGGTGGGTAATCGCGCCAAGATGCTCGTCGGTGTTCAGCTTCGTTACGAGATCGAGCAAGGATTCCCCTTGGTCACCGAGCGTGACATGTCGGGTAACTTCATGGCCGGGGCCATTGGCGAGATTGCCGCCTTTGTGAACGGCGCCCGCACCCAAGCAGAGCTTGAGAAGTTCGGTTGTAAATGGTGGGGAAGGTGGGTGACGAAAGAAAGGTGCGACATGTTTGAACTTCCCGAGGGAGACTTGGGGCCTGGCTCATATGGTGCCGCCTTCCACGACTTCCCTACTCCCGATGGAGCATCCTTCAATCAGTTCAAGGAGGTGATGGCTCAGATGAAGCAGATGCCCTTCCTGCGTACGCATGTGATCTCGCCCTGGATTCCGCCGCACACCATTCAGCACAAGGGTCTGCCTCCTCGCAAAGTTGTTGTTGCTCCCTGTCACGGCTGGCTGCACTTTCTGATCACGCCGGACAAGAAGGAGTTGAGTCTCCACCACTTCCAGCGTAGCGGCGACATGCCGGTGGGCGTGCCTTTCAACATTGTGCAGTACGCCTCGCTTGGTATGGCCGTATCACAAATATTGGGTTACACATTTGTCCGTCTCATTCACACTATCTCCGATGCGCATATTTATGAAAGTCAGATTCCGTTTGTGAAGCAGTTACTCCTGCGTGAGCCACGACGCTTGCCTACCGTTACCATGAACACCGAGCTCAAAAACATCTTCGCCATGCGGCCCAAACACTTCGACCTCGCTGACTACAAACCGCATGAGAAAATGTTGATCCCTACCCCGGTGTAACCTTCTCCCAGGTAACCCTTACCTGTGGTACAGGTAAGGGTTACCTGGGAAATTTCTATGACTAGCCCAGCAAAAAAATTTGTAAATGTGAGGAATGCGCGGCCAGGGCACACCTACGAGGGTGTAATCAAAGCCATCCAGGAGCACAAAGTGTGCCCCTTCTGCCCAAAGCACCTGGCCACCTACCACAAGAATCCAATCGAGATCAATAAGAAGCATTGGCTCGCCACGCGCAATATGTACCCCTACACGGCGGCCCGGCATCACTTCCTCCTTATTCACAAGAAGCACATCGAGAATGTGACTGAAATTACAAAGGCGGCCTGGACAGAGCTGCAGGAGCTGATGCGACTCCTCACCAAGAAAAACAAGATCACTGGCGGCACTGTTATGCTCCGTTTTGGGGACACCCACTTCACGGGCGCCTCCGTCACGCACCTGCACGCCCACGTCATCCAGTCTGACCCTACCCACCCCGAGTACGAAAAGATGAAAAGCATGCCCGGCGTCATCGCAAAAGTGGGCTAAATGATCAAAATAACAGGGCGACTTCGCAAAAGACAGTATAACAGCTATAGCTGTTATACTGTCTTTTGCTGGTAACATTAGTTCCAACCCTATTCATGAAGTATGAACAACGAATTGACTTACCCATAGGCTTCACCTAGACTGCCTGCGGGGAGGACACAAATCAATCACAAGAGACTAGAAGGTGAAACCTTCTAGGAAAGGAAGTGCACTTTGGGAAACGGTAAGAGAACAGAAGCACTGGGGTTTTCCCAGCACGTACGAAGCCCGGAACAGGCGGCGCTGATGCGGCCGTTCGAGGAAGGTAGGTGTGCCTTCGACACCGAACATCTCGATCGCACAGTGAACAAGGTCATTGATGAGGAGAAGTGGCTGCACTGGCGGGCGTGGTTGAGCCCAGTTCCCTACGGCTACCACCTCTTCAACATCATCATTGCAGCGGCGAATCACTGGACCAAGCTTTCCGAGATCACTCCTGAAGCGTGGGCGGAGCTCGGAAGGCTCGTTGTTCATCTCGAAGAGCGCTTCCAGCTTCCCGGCGGGTTCTGCGGGTTTCGCTTCGGCGCGAACGAGTACAATTCTGGCACCATCGCCCACCTGCATTGGCAGATCCAGGTGCCCGACAAGACTGGTCCAGCGCTGGTTACCCTCTACAAGGACAACTACTTCCGCATGTTCCTCGAGGTACTTTCCGGTTGCAAGGATCGACCGGGAGCCATCGAGCAGGTCACTGCGAGGTTCGCCCTTTTCAAGAACGCCCTCGTACAGGATGGTGTCATCGGGGACGTGGATTGGTCGCAGAAGAAGCCCAGTGCTCCACCCGAGGCAGCCGTCCTGACGGAGCAAGACCAGAGAGACTTCGTCGACCTGACCAAACCAAGAGGTTTCTGAAGGAAGTACCCAAGCTGGCTCCCGAAAAAGTAACCCCAAACCTTCTGGCAGCCACCCTCACGGGTGGACGAAGGCACAATCAAAGTTTCGCTCTGCCGACCGAAACTTTAACCCTGAGCAATACACGCTGTGGATTATTCAGGAATACAAACAACTCCGACATCTGTCGGAGTTGTTATTATAAATTTTATATACTGACCTTAATGTCAACAAACTTAGACGATCGTCTTAGTTTGTTGACATGAAATAGAGAATAGACGCCATAATAAAAGGTTGGCCTTATTGCACGAGGATAATTTCAATACCGGCGTCCTTCAAAATTTTCTCACCTTCGAGCATGGAGTAGCCGCCGCTGTAGTAGACACGACGCACGCCGGACTGGGAGATAATTCGGGCGCAGTTGGCGCAAGGGAAGATGGAGACGAACATATCGGCACCTTCGGTTTTGATCCCTTGTTTCGCCGCTTGTACGAGCGCATGCGTCTCTGCGTGAATGGACAGGTAGACACTTGGAGCCTCACCATAATCATAATTCATACGGGGGTCGCCAAAGGCATCTTGGTGCCGCACATGGGGTAAGTGTTTGTTGTGTCCCGAAACGAGCACTTCCCCGTCCCGAAACAGGAGCGCCCCAATCTGCCGCCACCAGTCGGGAGACTTGGTGCCTTCAAGCCGAGCTTGCGCCGCTAGGGCCCGATGTGCCTCTGCCGTAGTGATCTTCCGGTCGGGCGCAACCTCATGCTCCGTGTCTGAAATCTTCCGATCCCAACGGAGGAATGCGGGCTTGTACTCAACTTCAATCCCACCAAAAAACTTCTGCGCCACCATCTCACTGATCTCTTCGTTCGAGATTATTACTTTGGGATATTTTTTTGTAAATGCAAGGATATCTTGTTTCTCAAGTACCGCCACTTTGCGTTTGAGTATACGAGTGAGTGCTTCTGCAACCTGCTTCGGATCAACGGCGCGGATATCACGCTCGAGACGAGGATAGTCTTTCACGAGCGATTTCCCAAAGACAAAAGCATCACCCTTGTGTTCTTTGAAAAACGTCAGGTAGCCTGCGTGGATGACGGGGACAAAGAGAGCGACTGCGGTCCTTTTTTTCATTGATTTAGTATTGAAAATCTTTGTAAAACCTTTTTTCACCACGATTGCAGGATGCGACCTTTCCGTCGCCTTGCTCCTCCTTAAGGTCGGACCCTGCAATCGGGTCGGGCTTTCAGACACACAGTGTCTGGTTCATTTCCTTGCTCGCCCCATTACGCCTTGCGGATGCGATCTAAGAAGGAGTGTGTGAGGCGCTCCACTTCGGCAGCGAGCTCTTCCGCTCCATCAATGGCAAGCTGGCGCATGCGGTTGGTACTCGAGGTGGTCGCCTGCGGCGGCATAATGACCACCTCTTCACAGTATTTCTTATACGCAAGCTTCTGCTCACGACTAAAGTCAGTGGTACTCTCCGACACCACCAGCACGTGCGGCTGCACGAGCTCAATCAAGCCCCCAATACCGTGGTGAATATCACGGATAGTGACGATGTCGACATGGCGCAAATGGAGCAACATATCGATGCGCTCCTCCTCCGGTACTACGGGCCGGCGCGGCCCCTTCCTCAGTTTCGTGAGCGCGTCGGAATCAACCCCGACAATGAGGACATCTCCAAGGAGGCGGGCTTTGGACAAGTAGAGCGCGTGGCCGACATGGATGAGGTCGTACACCCCTTGAGTAAGCACCACCCGTTGTCCGGCGGCTTTGTACTCAGCCACCACCTTCTTTAGGTATTTATAGTCCGGGATATAGCGCCCGGGAATTAAACAAATGTTGGGGTCAATGGTAGGCCCCGGCTGCACTTTTGCTGACTGTCTTTTTTTGAGGGCACGAGGCATAGGTGCCCCTATTATAGTATTCCCGCTAGGAGGAACAACCGCCGCGTACAACAGAATACGACCCCTCCGGATTGTAAAACAAAACCGCCTCTAGGCGGTTTTGTTTTACAATGATTACTCCTAATTGCATTAGAAAACCTGTTTTCTCCAATACGCAGAGGTCACACCTCCGCTGCTGCCGAGGAACGACCTCGGGGAAAACGGTTTTCTACATGACGTCAATGCCCATGTTGCGAGCGGTGCCTGCCACCATCGCCATTGCGGACTCTACGTTGTCGGTATTCATGTCCGGAAGTTTCTTCTCTGCAATCTCGCGTACCTGCGCTTTGGTGACTTTGCCAATTTTCTTCGTGTTTGGAGCACCGGAGCCTTTTTCGGCGCCGATTGCCTTCAAAAGTAGGTTGGCGGCAGGGGGAGTTTTGAGAACAAAGCTAAAGGAACGGTCGTCGTAGACATTGATGATAACGGGGATCACATCCCCCATCATCTTTGCGGTCGCAGTGTTAAACTTGGTGATGAATTCACCAATGTTGATACCCGCCTGGCCGAGGGCAGGGCCAATAGGCGGCGTCGGGGTGGCCTTGCCGGCGGGAATCTGGAGCTTGAGTTGTTTTTTTAAAATAGCCATAAGAACAGGTTGTAGCTTGTAGGAGGTAGCTTGTAGGAAAACTCATTAAAAATCAAGGGGAGTTCAGTCTACAAGCTACAAGCTGATTTCTAACTCCTAGATTTTCGACACCTGGAGAAAATCTAATTCGACAGGAGTCTCTCTTCCAAAAATGGACACGAGCACTTTGATCTTGCCACGCTCAGAGTCAATCTCGTTTACCTTGCCTTCGAAGTCCTTGAAGGGACCGTCCGAGACCCGCACCGCCTCGCCCACCTCAAGATCGATGGAATGCTTGGCCTCCGTGCCACCCATGCGCTTAAAGAGATCTTCGATCTCTTTTGTATCCAAGGGTACTGGGTGCACCCCTGAGCCAACGAAGCCCGTCACGCGCGGTGTATTGCGCACCACGTACCAGGAGTCGTCGGTCACAATCATATCCACGAGCACATAGCCCGGGTACACCTTGTCTTCGTACTCCACCCGCTTGCCACCACGCACCTTTACCTTTTTTTCCGTCGGTACGAGCACGCCAAAAATCTTGTCCTCCATACCGAGGGACTCGATGCGGTGCTTCAAATTACGCACCACGGCATTCTCATACCCAGAGTAGGTGTGGATGGCGTACCAATTGCGCCCTGCTTGTATTTCTTGTTTGGCCATATGGGTTTCAGGGCGTAGGGCGTAGAGCTCAGGGCGTAGTTAACTCTATGCCCTATACCCTATGGCCTGTGCCCTAGTTTTAAATAATGAACTTTTGGATAAGGGTGATAAAGAACGTATCGAACGCGAACAACAGAAAGGCAACCACGAGCGAAATGACGATCACTAAGATAGTAAACGCGGTCGACTGACTGCGGGTCGGCCAGTTCACATGCCTAAACTCCGCTTGGGTCTCTTTGAGATATTGGGTAAGGGATGCCATGGTGCTATTAGGTTGTAGGTTATAGTGAGTAGGTTGTAGGACTGCAGAAATACTAATTTACGAATTCTTGTATTTTCTACCACGTATAACCTACCCCCTACAACCTTGCTTACTAAAAACCGCCCCGGAGGGCTGTATATGTATGGGCTCTATGCTACCGCATACAGGAGTCAAATGCAAGGTCTGTGTGTGGATTTTTTGCACAAAAAATCTCCGCATGACTGTCCGAAAAATGGCCCCGAGAAGCCTTGCTTCCTGATGCATTGGGAAGCAAGGCTTCTCGTTTTCGGACAGCCGCTGCCGGAGAATGGCCCCGCAGGACACAATCACGAAAGAACTCTGGCACCATGCGCCTGCCACGCCGAGGTCGACTGGCCCACCGTCAACTCACGACGGTTGCGCCTAATGACGACTACCCGCCATGGTTCTCCACCGACCTCTCTTGGGTTGGGAATCTCCTCATCCCGGTACGTACCCGGCGGCACGCGGACCACAGCATCATCTGTTCCGGTAAGCGCATTCGCGGAGAGGGCGTAGCACGCCCTCTCCTTGTTTCCCCGCAGTCTCGGTACGCGGATCATGGCTGATCCTCCCTTCTTTAGTCCTGACAACACTGCAGTGACTTATAGCACAAAACTTTCCTACAGCAAAACGGCCGCCGGCTTTCCTCCTTGGAAGCTCGGCGGCACGTCATTTCTCGTTTAGTTTGGTTTCTTTGCTTCGCCCTCGAAGATGTCATACTCATCACCAAGGAGTCCACCTTTGACGTCAGGGATGTTCTGAACGGGCGACCACACACGAAGAGTGTCACTGTGGTCGGAGACGTCTTTTTCAACTCCTTCACCAGGATCAAAGTCCTCTCGATGGTCACCTGGGTCACCGAGAGAGCTCGTGCTTCCGTTCGGTCGACGCACTCTCGAGTCGATCTGCAGGTTGCCGAGGTAGAGAACCGAGATCTTATTCCCCCAGGCAGCGTCAACAATTACCTCCCGCCCCATCTTTACGAGCGGGAAGAACTGCTTGCTCGCAAGTTGGGCGATCTGTATGAGGGGTGTGAATTGCCCCCATCCAAGCTTCCTCGACGCATAGCAACTCATGAGGCCGTCATGCAACTCAATGAACGACTCGTGGTAACTGCACTCTCGGTCAAATGTAGTCAGACGAGCGCAAAAACGTTCACTGACCGATCCGATCGATCGGAAAAACAGGATCGTAGCAGTATCTGCATGCGGATGACCGAGGGGCTTCTTTCGCAAATGAGAACGCTCTACCTTCTTTCGAAGCAATGCAGCCTCTTCTTCAAGGATAGCTTCTGCCTTGGCTTCAGATAGAAGCCACTCGAGTGCTGGCAGTTTCTCCATGAAGAATCCTCTGTCACCGCTTGAAAGCACTACTTCAATCAGCCGCGCTTCACCCCACATCTCTTCGTACGGAATAACTGTCGGATGCACCCCGATAAGGCCCTCATGTTCACTCACAAGGGCGTCATCAACGATGGCAATAATCTCAGCAACGATCTTACTTTCCTCTTCGAGCGAAGGGGTCGCACCCAGTGGAAGTTGCTTGAGAGTTGCGGCTTTCGCGTTGAGCGTACCCCATTCTTCATCGTCGAGAGCGCGGAGCACTTTCAGACAACGTAGTTGGAGTACAAGCTTACGCCGCGATTCAGAGGTTATCGTTTCCAGACCATCGATATGAATGACACCAAAGAATTGCTTCGCCGATTCGTGCTGGAAGAGTTTCAATGTCGCCACAGAACACCTCCCTTCGTGAGTAGGTAATCGTTACCGAAACTAAACTATGTCAAGAAATTTCAAGATCTCTCCAGTAGTAGTTATACCAATCTCAGTAAGAGAAGTCGAGGATGAGCTATCAGCAGTAGTACGAGCAGCCGCCGTAACCCCCACCCCCGCCATAACTGGACGCGCTCGGATGTACTCTCCATGGCAAATTACCGTAGGCATGGAAATTAAGGGTTGGATACACGAGTGGTGTTTGATTTTGATAGTAGTTGTAGTTGTTTGACTGACCATACCCGTACCCGTAGGAGGAATAGGGATTGTACGTATTGTAGGAAGAGCCATAATTACCATAGGACGAGTAGGGATTGTAGGCACCGTAGGACGAATAGCTCGATGGGTAGTAGCTGTTTGAGGGATAGTACGAGGAATAGGAGTATGGCTGCTGGGATGAGTAGCTATAGGGAGAATAGCCTGAGTAGTACGAACCACAGTAATACGAGTAACACGCCTCGGCGGACGAGGCGGCCCAACCGCCGAAGAGGATAGAGACTGCCAGCGCTGAAGCAAAGAGATAGGTGGCTTTTTTCATACAAAATTTTAGTTAGTATAATGCCCGGAGCGTACGGCACCGGCATGATTGTGTCAATCTTGCCATACCACCGGCTTGTGTTTGAATTTTCTCACATGCAAAAGAACTCCCCAGAGAGTCTCCTTTGCAAATATATAGTTACGGTGTTGTGCATGAGACAGTCCGACCTCTGTCTCGTTCTTTACAACATGAGATGCAGCAAAAAAGTTACACCTACGTCACCCCTAGCTGCCCAAAGAGCACGAACTCAACGATCGGCGGACACCTTTTTGCTGGATCAAGAATACGAATTGCCTTTAGAATTCTTGTCATAGTCCATGATGTTACGCTGATAAACTAAATGAAACGCAAGCGGGCAAACTGGCTTTCATACTGCTCACCCGAGTGCGAAATGGCCAAAGTCACCTTGCTAAACACTTCTTTAATTTTCTTTGCGAGGCGCACGGCAAGCTGATTGTCAGTCATGGTCACTTCCATGGTATCTCCCTGTTGCCGCACCGATACCAGGCGGTCCTGGGGATCGCGGAGGTACGACTTGCGGCCATAGGAGTGGATGAGATTCGCAAGCTCAGACGTCATGCGCCCGGGGACATTTTCTATACGCACCCTACCAGCGTACTGCCGCTCCCGCACCATTTGGCAGGCTGGGCACGTCACCGCTTTTGACTGTACGCTGTCGGTCAAGCGGAAGCCTGAGCGGTTTGCGTCCACCCGGTGGTGCCATGCTTTCTTAAAGAAGTAGCAGCGACACCCCTGGCACACCAGGATACTTTTCGATGCCATACCATTCCTCCGCTCATTCGTGCGTCCGTGCGGAGCCTTGCCCCTCCCTGCGCCTCGAGAAAATTTAGACATTTGTTGGCTATGAATTAAACTTCTACTAAATGTGCTGTGATGAAAAACGATCCGCTGAGCGGATCGTTTTTCCTATACACCACCATCCCGACCACAATGTGTGCCGCACTCCGTCGTACGGGAGGCTTCCGGAATCAGGGCAAATCTGGAACTGCGAAGAACCACGGTTTCTTTCGACGAACTTGCATTTGAACTTATTCCCCTAGTAGGTATCGCCATCATTGTGTGTGGGAGCGCACGCATCAAGAGACGCGTGAAAAATTGGAAAACCTAAACCGCGAACAAAAGCAAAACAGCTTGCAATGGTGTGGGTGTGTCGGGTCGCCGCCCCTAAGCATCGTTCCAGAACGAACGACACATGTTCCTTCTTGTACGGGCGAAGTGATCGCTCACCCCTAGTCCCAACGTACGTATCATGTGGTTGGTTTATTTAACGCGTGCTAAGCGCCCAAAAAACTAAACGTTGCCGAGATGCTGCAACTCGACCAGTCTCCACCTCTCATAAAGGGAAAACTTCCGCCGCATCTGCAAGAGATAACACCCGAGAACACCAAAAGGTGTCAGGTTTATAAATAGAATACAAACGTAACAAAACACAAGTTGAGTTTTTATGCGGCTTTTGCTTTTTCGGCGGCTTCAGCTGCCGCCGCCTCGTGCGCAAGAGCTTGCTCTACTTCAGCCTTCTTTAGCTCGTGTTCCCGTTCTAGCTGCTCAATTTCCGTCGCAAGCGCGCTCGCCTCGGTCAACTTCGCAGCAACCTCTTGCTCGAGAGTCTCTTGAGTCGCCTTTGCATCTGCTAGTTTTGCGCTCAGCTCGTCTGTTTCAATTTTTGCCTTGCTGAGGCTATAGTCAGCATTTGCGTGCTCTCGCTCAGCTTCCTCTTTTTTGGATTTCTTCTCGTTAATGTTACGTACCATGCCATCGAGTTCAAGTTGTAGTACTGAGGAGTTTCTACTCATAGATAGGGATGTAATAAACTACTAAAGTCTGGTTGCCCCCTACACACCCACGGGCTGCCATGCAGGAGCAAGTATCGCACGGAGCGTTGCCCAGGGGACCACCACCGTGCGCTCGCCAAACACATACGGCGCAACTTGGTAGGGGTTGAAGACAAAGGCGAGGCCGTCCTTCCGTAGTAAAAACACAGCGTAGTTCTCTGCTGTCGGCTCCGTGCCCGTCATAATCCAATCATCGAGACCGATCGTCTTGCTGGAGAACGGCTCAAACTGCTTCTTCAAGTCAGCCCGCACATATGCCACCAGCGGCGTGAAGTAGTCACTCCCCGAGGTGAAGAGATCAGCGAGTGCAAACTGCCCCCCAGTACGCAAGTCAAAGTTCATGCTGCGTACGCTACCATTCGGGTGGGCTGCCCCTGCATAGTACGGCAAGCTATGGAGGGAAAGCGAGAGGATTGCAGGACTCATCTCTTCCTTGCCCGTGCGAAAGCTTGGGGTAAGTTGCGCGACTGCGTATTCAATCTGGAACTCACTCTTGGCCCCCGGGAAGGGTGGCTTCTTTATCTCTTTCGCCCCTGCCACAAACTCTGTCACTTCGTCGTCGATGCTCTTCTTGATCGCGGCATTAATACTCGCCTCTACTACAGCATCCCGAAGCCCTCGCAGCTCGGGGTATTTCACGCCAAGTGTGTAGAACTCTTCTGCATGTTCCTCCTGCTCGGCCTGCTCATGGAGTACCGGTTTTGAAACACCCATCCAGAGCAGATACGCGTACACACCGAGGGCAATCAGGAGGATAAGCAACACACCTCCTACTACCCACTTCCGCGTTGATAGTTGTTCCTTCATGCTCCCATCTTAACGTGCTTTCATCCGCTGTGCTAGTATACGGGCATGTCTGAAGGAGCTCATCGATTACAACTACTCAAGGAAAAGCTCTTGCGCGACGGCTCCTATCGTATAGTTTTTCTCGGCTGCTCCAATACGTCTACCGAGTGGGTGCATCCGAACTGGCGGGAAATGGTAGAGTATGTGCTTAAGAGTGAACTCGAGAATCTTGGACCAGAACCGCACACATGGCAGCTTGCCTCCTGGGGTATCCGCTGTTTTAACGCTGGTTTTGATGGCGCCACTACTGCAGACATCCTTACGCGTCTCGAGCACGACGTATTTTCTCTCGCACCCACGCTCGTGATTGCGAGCCTTGGGAAAAACGATATGCATCTTTCGCGCACAGCAGGTGATTACTGCAAAGACATCGCAACTCTGACCGACCAACTTGCCACACGTGTCCCGGGCTCGGTGTTTATGACTCCGCTCGCGAGCGCAAAGCAAGAAGTAAATGATCGGTACGCTGAGTATCAAAAATCAGTGCTGGCACTTTTCCCTAAACCCGACATTCAGTTTATCAACCTGTTTCAGGAGTTCCAGGCAGTTGACCCTTCCCGTATTTTCACTTTTCACACGCCAGTAGCGAACGAGTACGTAGGGTTTGCCGCCGGTGAAATCGATTTCATTCACCCCAATCAGCTCGGGTATGCATACGTAGCAAAAATTGTACTCGACCAGGTGTTTGGAATTTCATTCGATCCCGAACTCTACATCAAAAACAACAACGCTGGCGAAATGTACCCGACGTACAAATAACTTGTGTTTGGATCCAGTATTCGTGTCATCCCGGCGCAGGCCGGGATCCAGGTTCGTTTCCGGGTCTGGATCCCGTTCTTCAACGGGATGACAGCCTAAAGATAGTACACAGCACAACTACCATCTTTTCAACCAAGTCAGGGTCTCACGGAAGAGTTCTTCTTGGGCGCCCCACTCGGGAAAGTTGTGACTGGCGTAGTCGATGTGGTGGTAGGCCGTGGGTACTTTCACTTTTTTGAAGAGGTGCTTGGTTTTGTGTGAGTTACCAATCTTTGCCGCTATGATTTTCGTAGGTTTCGTAAGTCTGGCGCCCAAGTCTTCCGGCGCGGGCAGTGCGCGTGCCTCTTCCACCCACGCCTTCCCGACGAGCGTCTGCACGCCCCAGTCGGTCACATAGGCATCCACTCGTTTGTCGTAGGCGAAGTATTTGTTCTCCTTCAATGTGTAGTTAATGGATGGGTCCCAAAGCACCAGCGCGGCAATCGGGGTAAGGTCAGCGAGCATGGCAACGGGGCCACCCCAACTGTGTGTTACGAGGTAGAGCTTCTTGTATTTGTTATTGAAATGATGCACAACCACATTCAGATCGTGCACATGTGTACTCGTCATAGTATCAATAAACCGCCGCGCGCCCTTGTTCCCACCCGAGTACTGTTCAAAAACAAGGGAGTTGAATCCGTGGTCGCGGAAAAAGCGCACCGCGTTGTAGTACTTCGGCTCGTAGGAAGACGAGGTCATACCGTGCACAAAGATAATCAGTTTGTCTGACTTCTTCGTGCTCGGAGTGAGAGTCCCGTAAATGACCTTCTTGTCGTTTGTCTTGATCTTTATCTTTTGTTCCATACTCTTATGTATGCGCACTGAGCGCCTCAACACTCTCAATTACCTCCGGCAACTCTTCGCATATTACCCCCTCGGGACTTGTGGAGAAGTGCCCAACACCAGACTTCAAGATAACCTCACCCCCAAGCTGCTGCTGGAGTTGCTCTGCGTAGTGTGTGGCAACATAGGGGTCATTGTCCGAATGAATGAATGTGAAGTGCCTCACCCGCGCTTTGATCTTCGCAAAATCGATAGGCGTCTGGAAGAAGTTCTGCATCGGGTCATGACCCATATGATCGGTGAAGCCCGCCACGAAGATCACGCCGGCAATCTGGACGCCGTCCGTCAGAGATTCCAGATAGCGGAGAATAAGGGCGCAGCCGAGACTATGGCCGACCAAAATGAGGTCTGCCTCAGGCTCTCCCACTGCCGCCGTTAGTGTCGGCAACCACGTTGTGAGTTCTGGCGCATTGGTGTCTGGGAATGCAGGCACCACCACTTCAAATCCTTTCGCTTCAAGTTCGCGTTTCGTGTGCGGATACCAAACGTATTCGGGATGTCCGGTCCACCCATGTGCAATGATTACTTTTGTCATAGTATAACTTCCTCATTTGGCGCATAACTTTGTCGAAAGTTCCGTTTGCTCGTCAATGTACTCGTAGTACATCTCCTCGCAATACTCGCTTTCTCCTCGTTCTGCATCCAAATGCGAAAGTTCTAGTTGGTTGCTAAAATTCGTATTCTTTACCGAGCTCTAAAATTTTCACTTCGATGCCAGACTTGGGCAGGATTTCAATGGGAAGTCGGTCGGTGCTGCTAATTTTCTTCAGGCCGCCATCATGAATCGGGAACGTAACCTTCGGCTTCACAGCTCGAGCGTACTCAATCCCCATGCCAATGTACATCCATGGCCCGGCCACCGGCAGGGCCAAAATCTCCACCGGCAGCTTCGGAATCTCGAGGCTGTCGCCAGGATGGAAGAATCGCTCGGCAATGCGGTAGCCCGTGTTTGCGCAGCGCGGCCAGTCGGCATGAAGTGAGGCGTGGAGCTCTCCCTCCCCCTCGATACTGATCGCGCCGATCTTCATACCCTGCCCATCTTCGATAATCTGGAATGGGATCCCATATGTCTGCAACTTAGCCCCCACTTCGTGGTTGGTAATCACTTGTGCGCCGGGGCTCTGCTTGAGTACCTCTATCAATATCTCGTGTGTATAATGATCCGAGTGCTCATGCGTAATCAACACCGCATCGAGATCGTTGAGATTTGCCGGCAACGTGGTATAGTCGCCGGGATCAAACAGCAGCCGTACTCCCTGCTCTTCGACAAGCAGACATGCATGCCCAAACTTAGTAATTTTCATTCCCTCAATCTAGCATAGAAATCACACGCCGGCCAAATTCTTTACAGTTTCCTTTGGTGTATTCTAATCCGTTATCCATAGCGAAGATTTGTGCAGCATATACAATGAAGGAGAGGTCTCGCAGCAGGAGGCCGGTCGATTTACTTCGTTTTCCTAACTAACCCGTGGGTTATGGAAAAAGAAAACAAAGCACATACCACAGTACAGCATGAAGCAATAAAAGCCTGGGCGGAAGAGCGCGGTGGCACGCCCGCGCGCATCAAAGGAAGTGGGGAGAAGCACAAGCGCCACTTCAAACACGACGGCATCCTCTGCATCGACTTCGGAGAGCCAGAGGAGAGCCTCGAACCGATCAGCTGGCAAGAGTTTTTCAAAATCTTTGACGAGCATAAGCTCGCTTTTTTGTTTCAAGAAGAAACAGCAGAGGGCAAAGTAAGTCGCTTTTTCAAATTTGTGCGAAAAAAATAATTCTCCCAGGGAGTGTAGTAATCTGTGGATAACTTACAAAGGTCTCACCTTTGTAATCCTCCACGTGAAGAGTGGGTTCACTAGGAGGTGTGCGAGCAATTAGGTACAATAGATACGTGCCAAAACCTGTGCGACAACCGCGTGAGAGAACCAAACATTCCTGGATTGCGGGCACCCTGCTGGTGCTCGGACTTTTTGTGATTGCCTTTGGAGCGCTCATTTCTCTCGCCAGATCCTCCCCAGTCGATGAATTTCAGGGCGTGCTCACGACAACGGTTGATCCCCTGCGCAAAACAATTACAGGAGACGCAGCCGTTGATGACACAAATGCACCGGAGAGCACCCTCACCGCATCATTCTGGAACGCCTTCGCCATGTCCGGCATGCGCGCCGCCGTACTACAAACGTACGAAAACATTGCCCATCCCGGCACTGCGGTTGTCCTGGTCTACCCCGGCCTGCGCAAAGAGGAGGTTGCCGCGCTCTTTGGAAAAAAGCTTAAGTGGACTGATACAGAAAAAAAGGAGTTCGTTCTTCTCTCTCCGGACAACTCGCTAGAAAAAGGTGAAGGGTACTTCTACCCCGACACCTACTACATCCCCCACGCCAGTACCACTCCTGCGGCTGTGCATGATGAGGTAGTGGCCCGATTCCACGATGAAGTGCTCAAGCGCTATGCCACCTCGACTGCTACTATTGTGAACGTAGAGCTGGCGCTCAAAATTGCTTCCATCATCCAGCGCGAGGCAGCCGGGAAGCACGATATGGCCATTGTCTCTGGCGTCATTTGGAATCGCATTTTCAAAGATATGACCCTCGATATGGATGCGACCCTGCAGTACGCCAAAGGAAACGAGAAAATAGGCTGGTGGCCACGCGTGGTGTCGAAGGACAAGTATATCGACTCGCCCTACAACACCTACCAAAACGGTGGCTTGCCCCCCACCCCTATTTCCAATCCCAGTATCGCTGCTATCAATGCCGCCTTGAATCCGAAGAAGACAGACGCTATCTTCTATTTACACGACAGACGGCGGCGCATCCACACCGCCAAAACCTACAAGCAGCACGTGGCGAATATTAACAAATTCTACTAGATTTCATTTTAAACCGCCGCTCGCATATGCCGCGAAACTGGTACGACGTATCTTTGTGGTCAAAAATCGTGCTATTGCCTGTTTCGCTCTGCTCAACATCGGCAATTCCGCTTCGCGGATCTCCTGAAACAGGAAGCAGTTCCTGTTTCAGCCCGTCCTCCGCGTCGCCGTCCGCCCCTTACAGGGGCTGTACACCTTTTGGCTTGAGTACAAGCTCAAAAGGTCTTGCGGATGCTGCGCTCGCTCGCATCCTCACCCATTTTCCTGGTGCATGCTCGCTTTGGTTTTAAAATGAAATCCTCACCCCCCCCGGGGGGGGTGAGGAGAGGCTGATACAAAAAAAATAGAGTTGATGAACCCGGTCACGTCGACCGGGTAGTTCTTGCAGGCTCTCCCCCCTGCGAAGGGTTGTACGTTCAGCTTCGAGACTTGTAGTAGCCGACTCGGACCGAGGCAATACCGAATGAAGCACAGACCTCGTCCATAAGCTTTTGGGCTCCCTGTCTCACCGCCTCAGCAGATGCGTATTCGTCGCTATTGATGACTTCCGCGTCCAGAACCCTAATTAGGGGTGCGAGGTCGCGATTCTTGTCCGCCGTATCGCGCTCTTCGAGTTCGCGCTGGACATCCTTGAGATCACGCCGTCGCTTTTCGGTATCAGGCAGCTCGGCATGACGCCAGGAAGCACGATTCTCGACCTTGGCCTGGACGTACAGCTTGAGGTCGGCATCAGGGAGTACCACCGACGTGATGTCCCTACCCTCTGTGACTGAAGGCCGTGAACAAGCGATACTTCGCTGAATGGGGACCAATGCAGTACGCACAGCATCGATCTTAGCGAAATAGGAAACGGAATTTCCCACTTCTTTTGTGCCCAACTCCTCATCCGAGAGAATCTCTCCGTCGGCAACCATGTGGCCGTTGGAGTATTCGAACTTCACCGTCTGAGCAACCTCGATTGCCGCATCGACAGACCTCTCCATCGGCTTTCCGCGGCGGTTGGTGAGTACCGCGACTGCACGGTACATCTTCCCGGTAGGTACACAAAGAAGTCCATAGTCTTGTGCAAGCGCTACCGCAAGACCTGTCTTGCCGCTACCGGACTCGCCGTCAATCGCGACGGCCAATTGGGTTTTTTCGATGCCAAAATGGATGCCCACGCGATACCTCCTCGTGCTAATGCGTGGCCGATGTGAGTTTTCAAACTTCTCATTTTCTTCTACCCCTTAGCTCTATCCCGCGCCATGCTACAGGAAAGGTAGCGACTCGTAAAGCTCATGGAGTTCAGGATCCAAAAAAACGAAACCTTTCGATTTGAAAGGTTTCGTTTTTTTGTAAATGTACTGCATTTCTAACGCCTGATGCCAAACACCTAAACGCACCGTGCAGAGCCTCCCGCTTTCTTCCCGAAGGGTTCAACCTTTCCAGAAAGGTTGAACCCTTCGGGAACTGATGTTTACTTGGAAGCAAGGCTTCCTGCATCTATTTCAAAATGTGTTCTTGCACGACCGTTGGAGGTTGCCGTTGTCAGTGAGGTACCCCCTCGCTGGCCGTTTCCATTCTTCTCTTTTCTTTTTTTAAACCGAAAGAACCAATTCTTTTAGTACACTTTACGATCCGATCGGATCATAAAGTGTACTGTTCTATGTATACACAAAGTTAGTCGTTCGAGAGGTCCCCACTCCCGAGCATATATCATGCGCAACGTCAGATAGTAGCTTCTACTAAATATGGCGTAACCAGGGCAGGCCTCGCCTGCGGGTTCTAGGTAACACCAAGACTTGCCAGGATGGCAGAATCAACCCTTGCGAGAGTTTCAGTACTTACTCGGCCGAGCTTCTTAATAAGTCGCATTTTATCAAAAGTATGGAGGTGATTTAACAAAATGACAGAATCCTTGTCGAGACCACTTTCCTGAGATGACAAGAAAACTTCTGTTGGGTAGAGGTGGGTGTCAAACTGCGACGTCACTGCTGCCACAATAGTTACGGGACTGTACTGGTTGCCGACGTTGTTTTGGATAATGAGAGCTGGTCGTGTTTTGCGAATTTCTGAACCAATACTGGGATCAAAATTAACCAAATAAAGTTCTCCTCTTTTTAGCGTGTGGGCTTTGTTTTCTTTGGCCATACATCTGTGTTTACCTTGAACCATTCCTCTGCAAGTGCGCTATCGCGCGCCGCGCGTGCAGAAGCGCCGCGCCGAAGTTCCTTCTTCAATATTTCTGTACCAACGGTGCGCACGTAATAGTGTACCGCACGGTCGAGAAATGCACTCCGGTCCCCTTTTTCTGCCACCCGATCTAGGAGCTCGAGCGTATCTTCCGGAAGCGTTACGTTCACCCGTCGATGCATTGGCATGCTTTTGGTTGCTGTAGTCATATCCTCAAGTATACACACTTTTCGTGTGTAGCGTCAAATCTGCTCTTCTCCACTCTCCTGAATGTTCAACATCGGATGTTGAACATTGTTTTGGAAACCAAGTGTTCAAATTTAAGAAATGTCGGTGATATCACCAGTCCATGCCTTGCGGAGTTCGTCGCGGGTGAGCTCGAGGCCGATTTCGGCAATGCCACTGCCGGTGTTTACTTGCTTGTTTTCAAATACTGCCGTGTCGAGCACGGCGCGCAACCCGGTCGGCAAACCAAAAGGACTGACTCCGCCAATGGGGCACCCGGTGTGCAAAAGCACTTCTTCTGGAGTTGCCATGTGCAAGCTCTCCTCCCCCACTGCCTTGGCCAGCTTTTCTTTATTCACCTTCCTGTCGCCGGAAAGCACGGCGAGTACTGGCGTGGCACCAATGAAGAGCAGTGACTTCAGCACCTGCTTGAGCGGGCACCCATAAATTCGCTCCACATCTTGTGCTGTCTTCGGTACCTCAGTCAAATGCACCTCGCGAAACTGAATTCCTTTCTCTTTTAAATAATCGATGCTTTTCATATATCTAGACTACTGGATCTAGAGATATGCGACAAGTCGAAGAACTTTGGTTTGCTGTGTTTGAATTTGTCATCCCGGCGCAGGCCGGGATCCAAGTTCATGATTCGGGCCTGGATCCCGGCCTGCGCCGGGATGACACAAAAAACAAATACCATCCAAAAAACAGAAACCCACCTCGTGGCAGGTTCTGCCAGGGTGGGACGCCCTTCAACCATCGATGCCGACCCACGTGAGAGAACGAAAAAGCTCGGGCCGGAGCTCTTCGTACCGTTCCTCGCGAGGCGGCTTCTTGTCGACCGGTACAACTCGAGACCAGTCGTGCACCTTGCAGGGGAAGGGGTACTTGACCCCCTTCAGAATGATCGCTTCCACGGTCGTGCCGATCCCCTTGATGAGGAAGAGGCGGTGCACCCCATCGAGAAGAACGTCCACCTCGTGATGTTCGACTACAGGCGGGATATAGTGCGCGATAGCAAGCTCTCCGTTGGCCCGTCTTCCGAGGATCACGATCGGCTGCATCTTTGCGAAACCCCGCGTCATGCAGTGCTCGCTGAACTTCTCATTCAGGCTTTCGAGGATACGCTGATACTTGCTGCGTTCCACGAACGACTGTCCCATTTGAATGGTGCTCGAGTCGATACGTCCGAAGGAGATCTCACACCCTTCGTACGGATGAATACTCTTATCGCCTTCGAGAGTAACAGAATCCAGTAACGCTCGAAGATACTTCTTGGACATGAACTTGACCTCGAGCACTTCAACCATTTCCCGGAGAGAAACGACGTACTCCGGCGCGTGGGAGTTCCAGTCCTCCCAACCCTTGCTCAAGAGGCCTGTGCGCTTTCTGAACAGATCCAGACTTATGGGTTCCAGCACGTACGTGCCTCCTTGATTTCCTTGACTGTCATCACTGTCTATGTAGGGCGAACAGAACTAATTCGCTCTCGCCAGTGTACCCGCTTGTTTTAAAAATACTAGACTTGCGCGAGGAGGTTTTGTAGGTTACTCCAGTCTTGTTGGAGGCGCAGATGGTACTCCAAGTGGGCATTATAGGGCAAAGTGAACAAGACATGCTTCCAGAGCGGCGCAAGCTCGCCTTCTACCTCCACCCTATCATCGATGAGAATGTCGCCCCGAATAAGGGTCTTGTCTTTGGTGCAGATCGTGCGACGCACATAGTCCGCACCGAGGTGTTCGCGGATCCATTCTAATTTCTCAGGAATAGAGGTTGCTGCTTTGGATAGCGGTGCGGTGCAGATAACGACCGTGTGGCCACTCCGCGTGAGTTCTTGCAATGCCGCGATACCCTCAGGTACAGGCGGCATACTTCTGGTAAATCCAGGGGCGTTGTAGATTGCCTCTACGTCTGCCAGAAATTCCTTTGGATACTGATCACGCAGATAAAACGTCTTTCTTTCCTCAAGTGCGATAAAGAGTCGCTCCGGGTAGCGCTTGCGCCACTCCTGCAAGAATGCGCATTCAAAATTGGCAAGCGGTCCATCTTGGTCGACAAGAATGATCATTTTTTGGTTTTCTTTTTTGCGCGTACGGGAGTCGTGTAGCGATCCTTGTCGCGCACGATCACTTTGTCAAACGACTTACGTATAGCGCGATCGAGATCGAGTTTGTTCGAGTTCGCGTAGCAAATGAGCGTGTAGAGGATATCGCCGATCTCTTCTTCGATGTCTTGCTCCTGTTCACCTGCCTTCTTTTTCTTGGGGCCGTGCAGGTGGTTGATCAAGCGCGCAAACTCCCCCACCTCTTCTCCCAGGCGTGTAAAGATCTCGTGCGGTTTCCAGTAGTCCCAACCTTTTTCCTTGAACCACTGGTCGAGCTCTGCTTGGTAGACCTGGAGATGTTTTTCTTTTTTCATTTTGTAGCTCTATGTCGTCGTCGAGTCGGCAGAAATCTCCACGTGCTGTTTTGGTGTTCGGTAGACCAGATACTGGGCGAGGAGGAAGAGGATGGTGGAGGTAAGGGCGGATAGGAGACAGTACTGACAGTATGCTTTCAGGATGAAAGCCTGGATGGAGGTGAAGTAGATGGCGGCAAGCAAACCAAGCCAGGTATAGCGAGCATAGAGCTTGAACAAGAGCGGGTCGCGCCTATCCCAGAGCCAGAGCAAGAGGGCGAGCGCACCGACGTAGAATAGTGCTCCAAGCAAGGCGACAGGGATAATTCCAAACAAGAGCGAGTAGGAACTTGTCGTGACCTGCTCGCAGCCCTGCGTGATGGTACAAGGAGGCACCAGCCCAAGGTAGTGCTCCACCGTCAGGTAGGTGGCATCGATGAAGCCGATGAGGGCGAGCACCGCGCTACTGCCTAGAAACCAGGTAGGTATTTTCATGATTTCCAGAAGACTGTCCTCGGGTGTAAATCAACAGAGGACAGTCTTCATACAATTCATATACATTACTAACGGGCTCTAACTAGCTCCGCAATCAGCAGGGCCTTGAACGCTTCGTAGCCAGCAGGGTTCTGGAGCTTCTTGCCATTCAAGTAAAAGCTTGGGGTGGAATTCACGCCATAGCTGTTTCCACTCTTCACATCTCCATCAACTTTTTGCTGCACCACAGGTGATGTAAGGTCTGCCTTGAGCTTGTTTAGGTCAAGACCAATCGTTTGCGCGTACTGCAAGAAAAGTGTTTCTGGTGTAGATGACTCAGACCATTCTGTCTGCTTCTGGAAAATAAGGTCATGCATTGCAAAAAACTTACCCTGCAGCCCAGCCGCGCCAGCCATGTAGGCCGCAATCTTTGCATTCTTATGCTGCGCGAGGGGGTAATTGCGGTACACAAAGCGCGTACTCGACGCAAATTCGGCGAGTACCTGCTTCACCAGTGGGTGGTACGAAGCACAGGCGGGACACTGGAAGTCGCTATACTCCACAAGCGTGAGCGGTGCGTCAGCCGGACCGACCACCCAGTCATCGGCGGCGACGGTGATGGGGTAGGTCTCTTCTGCTCTTGGTTCTCGCGGCGACTGCTTGGCCATATAGACCACTCCCCCTACTACTGCCACCACTACGACCACAAACACGATCCATGGAATTGCTTTGTACATACAAATGTATAGTTACCTTTGTTAAAAAATGTTACATGCACGTGTCACCAACCAAAGACTTCCCATAGTAACCCTATATGTAGCAACGCGCAAGCAATGCAATTAGACAGAGCTTGTCAATGTAACCCTATAGGTATAGAGTAGAACTACCTATGAGCGACACATCTTCAGAGGTGAAGGAAAAAGCCTCCTTTATAAACTTAGCGATCATCGAAAATCGCAAAGGTGAAGTGCTTATGATTCGGCGGGTAAACAAAGAGACAGGCACGAAGGGGGGGACACTGGAATGGGCATTCCCTGGAGGGAAACAACGCCTCGGTGAAAGTCGGGAACAGTCTCTCGTTCGAGATGTGTTAAATGAAACAGGCTACGACATAAAGCCAACGCGGCAACTCCACATACGTATGCATCCTCAATTCCCTATCTGTGCTGTCTACCACATGTGTCAATTGAACAACGAGATCCCCGCCGCTGAACCAAAGGAGCCCCATGAGATTGCTGAGGTCCGCTGGGTACAACCGGCAGATATCCGCAATCTCGTCACGACTGATCTTGATCCAGCAGTTGCACAAGCGTTACGAATTACAGTAACCGCATAATTAGTAGGAAAACACTCATGTAGCACGCCCGAATGGGGCATTTTTATTTTTTCAGGAATATTGACATCACCGGAGTTCCTGTTATGCTTCGCAGTTAGGTCCAATCGAGATCTGACGGTTACGACACCTTACAGAAGGAGGTGGCGCGATGTCACACAAACACGGGAAGCACGTCACCTGGAGTAAGGGTCGGCTGGGCCCAGGCAAGGGTAAACAACAGCAGAGCAAGCGACAAAACAAGAAAAAGAAGTCGCGCATGAGGAAGGATCGACGGGGGTTGCCTGCTCTTTGTCTCGGAGTCATCATGCGGAAAGGAAAAGTGGTGGCTGTCTTGCGCAAAAAGAAACGCCGGGCGCGGAATGGAACTGTTCTCACGTGGGGGTTTCCCGGTGGCCTAAAGTGGAATGCCTGGGGAATATTCTGGAACACGGAACGGGAGTGCTGGGAAGAAATCCATCAAAAAGTGACGGCCGTGCACCATATATATTCCCGCCGCCACCCAGATTTTCCCGGGCGAGTAACGCACTTTGTTTTCTGTGTTCTAAAGTCCGCTCTGCCTCTTGAAAAGCTCGTTTTCAAAGCAGGACGGCACATTCTGGAAGTCCGACTCATGGCCCCGGAGGAATTTGCGGCAGTTACTACGACAGAAATTGAGCCGCGTGTCGCGGGGTTTATGGGCCTCACGACAGAGCGGATCAAGGAGATTCGAAAAGCGGCAGCCCAAAGCCGCGCAGCACAAGTTGGGAAGTAGGCTCGCTTTTACCGCGAGCCGAAATTTTGCCTGGAATTTTTTATGCGATTTATAGGACGCGCGCATCTGGATGCAGTTCGAGGCGCAAGTGAGCAAGCGACCAAGCTGTACATGGGAGTACTGCGCGGGAGCGGCGGAGCGTGGCAACGAAGAAATGCGCCAGGTGCGCGCGTCCTATCCCAGATACCAGCCGATAAAAATACCAAGGACGATAGCGAGGCCGCCAACGAGCACCATGCGAAAGCCGTCGCGGAGGATGCCGGCATGTGACGCATGACCACTCACGGCTCCTACCACAAACAAGAGAAGGAGCGACACTCCGATTGAAGTGACGAGTGCCGCTTCCCTACCGAGCAGGAGATAGGGCAACAGCGGAATGAAGCCAGCCACAATCGATGCGACAAACATCGTCCCACCGGCAATCATCGCGGGAGTGAGCGGCACTTTCCCGCGGGCCTCATACTCTTCGGTGAACTCTTCGGACAAGAAGCTGCCCACCGCCATCGAGAACGCTTCGACGGTGATATAAATGGCGCCGACAAGGATCACTGTTTGCGCCCCCGTGGTTGCAGCAATGCCCGACAAGACACCCACCGTAGAGACTAGACTATCCTCGACACCAAAGATAATGTTGCGCACGTACAACGACCCGAGTCTACTCGCCTGCTTTTTTGTAGAGTCACGCATGTAGGGGAACAGACCTCTGCAAAGATAGTCTCTTCATGTCGTCGTCAGAAAATACTTTTTTCTCACGTAAAATTTGCGCCATCAAAGTTATGGTGTGATCTTCTTTGCGCAGGAGAGTAATCATATCTCCCCTAAGATCTAGGAGTTTCTCATCCAAATACTCCCTGGTAACCATCACCTGCTCAATATCTTTTACTCTCCCCTCCACTTCATCAAAGCGCTTATCCATACGATCAAAACGCTTGTCCATGCAATCGAACCGATTGTCCATACGATCAAAACGCTTCTCTGTTTTTGTTGCATGTACACTAACCGCGCTGAGCACTTCATGTATGTCCGTCCGTAATGTGTCTACGTTTACAGCCAAGCCCTGAACATCGTTCTGCAGGGTTCGCAGTGTGGGCTCGTCTGTTTTTACTTGCTTCTGTTTTTTCATAGCAGTAGTATATCACGCAAGATACACTCGTCGAATACCTTAGGTAGAGAGTGTGGTCACTCCTGCGGTGGCTTTTGGCGTGGGCCGAGGTTGTTTCCAGAGCATACGTTTCTAGTCTAGCCGGGGAAAGACTTTCTTGGTCCATGCTAGCAGTGGGAAAATACCTAAGAGCGTGATCAAGCCCATCACAAAAGCTGCCACGCGATAGTTGAGTGGGGTGTATCCCGCGAGAAGCCAGATAATGATGCCCCAGATCAAAGGTCCAATAACTGAGGCAAAACGTTCGGCGAAGGTATAGAGACCAAAGAAGGTGCCGCTCTCCGCGACAGGAATGAGCGAGCTCAAATAGGCGCGGGCTGAAGCGTACACGGCACCCATCATGAGACCAAAAATAAAGAACGCTACCGTGAGAACAGCGACACTGGTCGAGACGGCGACTGCAATAATAGAAATACCCTCGATGAGCAGCGACCAGATGAGTACACGTCGATGAGAATTTTTGTCACTCAGTATCCCAGCAATATACGACCCGATACCAAAACCAATCAGAATGAGGATGAGAATGTTTGCCTTCTCTGCATCAGGAATCCCAAAGACGCGTTCTAGATACACGGCAGAAAACAACGACAGCGTCGCAATGGCATCGCTAAAGAAATAGAACGCAAGCAAAAGTGGTAACACCCCAGGATACTTTCTTGTGTCTTTGATATTGGCAACGAAGGCCCGCCAGAATGGCTGCTCGGCTGAGTTGGTTGGCTGTACGCGCTTGTTAGCGTACGCGCGCGCGATCGGAATAAAAAAGAGAACAAAGAGGAAAAGACCAAGCCCCACGGGAGCAAGACGATCTGTTCCAAAAAAAGTAAGCGTGCCGCCGATGACTAAAAGTGAAAGCAAGAGACCGCCAACATTACCGATCTGGCTTGCGCTGAAACCGATACCGGAGACTTTACCATACTGTTCCGGCGGGGTGATGTGCTTGATGAATGCATAATACGGCACCATGGCGAGCTGCACGAAGAATTGATAGACGCCGTAGAAGACGAGGGCGAGAAAGACATTCCAGGGCGTTGGCACAAAGCGCCCGACTACAATGAGCACCACCACAGACAGCATGGCGAGAATGGTTGTCCATACAAATATGCGATTGTGGTTTCCATAGCGATCACCCACCGCTCCCACATGTGTTGAGATAAAAACTAGGATAAGCGTAGCCACAACGGCAGGAAAAGCAAACCAGAAGTCACTCACCTTGTTATCAACGATAACCCACTGCGCAAAGTAGAGCGACATCATGATCGTCACAAACGAATTCGCCATATCGTAGAGATACCAGGTACGTAGGTCGCGGGTCCAAAGTTTTGTGTTAAAAAATCGTGCCATAGGTAGTTAGACTAAGTTACCAAACAATGGGCATTTGTCCATGTTTGGACAAATAGGCATTCGTTTTACTGAAATGCTTGCAACCGAAAAAGCCGTGGTATGCAGAAAAGGGTGAGGGGTGGGCTGCTTCGAGAACACAATGCTTTGTAAAATCAATCGTAGCTCCCTTCTCTTTGGCGTAGCGACCCCACAGCAAAAATACAACGTGTTGTTTTTTGTCGGAGAGCGTTTTGATGATCGCATCAGTAAACGTCTCCCACCCTTTGCGTTGGTGCGAGCCAGCCTGGTGTGCTCGCACAGTGAGTGTAGCATTCAGCAAAAGCACCCCCTGCTCCGCCCACCGCTCCAGATTCCCCGACTTAGGAGTTGAACTCCTAAGTTGCAGATTACCTGACTGTCCGAAAACCGCGCTCGGAAGCCTTGCGTCTTGATGCATTGGGAAGCAAGGCTTCTCGTTTTCGGACTGTTCGAGATCGTCGGCAATTTCTTTGTAGATATTTTGCAGCGAAGGTGGCACGGCGATACCTTCGGGAACAGAGAAGCATAGGCCATGCGCTTGGCCGAGGCCGTGGTAGGGGTCTTGGCCGAGGATAACAACCTTCACCTTATCGAAGGGCGTCAGCTCAAACGCATGAAACAAGAACTTCGGCGGTGGGTATATCGTCGTGCTCTTGTACTCATCACGCACAAAGTCGGTGAGCCCTTTAAAATAGGGCTTGGTAGATTCTTCCTTCAGTGCTTCCTTCCACGATGGCTCAATCTTTACGTCCATACTACATAATATGCCCAAGAGCATTACGGAAGGCGGCGCGGAGGGAGGGGCCGAGTGAACAGTCGGTGGTTTTTTCTGGCCTATGAGCAAGCACGTTCATGCCTTGCTCGTCGTATCGTGGTACGAGGTGCCAGTGCACTTGCTTCACCTCGTCCATATAGAGCAAGTACACCTTCTCAAGGTGGAGTGTGTCGAGGAGGGCGTTGCGGGTCACGTCCACGATCTCCATCAAATAGTCGTAGTCGGCGCGGTCCAAGAGATGCAGGTCTGCTACCGGCTTTTTCCATACCACAACCGTGTGCCCTTTAGTGAGAGGGTATGCAGCCAGCGTAACGTACAGTTTCTCGTCCTCGAAAATAATGGCCTCCGGAGAAGGAATCGGCAAAGTATTCATAAGAGCTTAGGCTGCCTTCCTACGAGCCAACCGTTCCGAGAGTGAGCCTTCGGGATATTTGGATGCATCGGCTGGGGCAGCAATGCGCAAGGCAGCAATCCGTCCTTCCAGGTCGTGAATTTTCCCGTTTTCTGTAAGAGCAGCTTCTCCGCTATACCGTTCTGCATTTGCTCGCCGTGTAGTGAGCTCGTCTTCAAGCGATTGCAAGCTTCGCGAAACCCGTTCAATCGACGGCACATACTCGTGAGAACCCTCTGTTTCTTGTACTGGTATATCTGTTGACATGGCTCCATCATAGCGAGGAGTGCTTCTGTATGCAACTCAGTCTCCTCCCATGCAGAATTACATATCCGTAATGTACGCGAGGAGAATAAGCGAGACAACGGCGACAACAAAGCCAAGATATTGATGCAGTTTGAGTCTTTCTTTATTGAACACCAGGCCGAGGCCAGCGGCGAGGACGATGTACGCTTCACTAATGCTTGTGGCGATAGCGATGGGAAGCGTGAGGCATGCGTAGGAGAAACTTACCCAGGCAACGGCGTCAAAGAACCCCATGTTCACAATGAGGCGTTTATGGTGGCGAAAGTCAGGTACTATTTCTCGTGCCCGCCCGGTGACAATGAGGTACACGAAGCAGGCACTGGCCATGAAGATACTCGTCGTCCACACCACCATCAATGGGTCCACCTCGCGGGCACTAAACCCAAAAAGAAAGTTGGAGAAACCCATGCCAATGGTGGCCAGTATGGCGTACCAAATACCGCGCTCGAGGCGCACATGTTTGAAGTGGCCAAAGGAGCGTGTGGAAATGAGGAAGATCCCGAATACCGAAACAACGATGAGTAGCATTTGCAATGGCGTGAGTGCCTCACGGATGACCACAAGCGCAAGCAACGCGGTGATGGGAATTTCCATGGCGTAGATGGGCTCCACGACAGAGATCTTCCCCTCTTTGAGCGCTTCGAAGTCCCACAGCGCGGCGATAAAAATTACGACACTCACGAGCAAGAGGAGCGGGCCGTGGGTGGCAAACGCCTGCGCAATATCTTGATACACAAAAGGAAATAGAACGATGGCCGCGAATGCGGTCACGTAGAAGAGGGCGAGCCAGTCACCAAATTTCCGCGCACTGCGCTGGATCAAGAAGTCTCCCAGTCCCCAGGCAAACAGGGCTGTCACTGCAAAGAAAATTCCCATGCATGAAGTATAGCAGTTTTAACTTTCGCGAACTGGGGATACTTCTTTCGTGGGTGGCCATCGGGGCTCGAACCCGAGAAAACAGCTCCACAAGCTGCTGTGTTACCACTACACCATGGCCACCATGTAAACACTTAGTTATACCAAATTAAATCAGGAAAAACCAGAATCATTTTGTTTTGAGCTCATACACCCCCTCCCAATGTTCGGGTGGGTGTTCGGTGAAATAACGGGCGCGTTCGAGGAGGGTTTTCGTAGGACCATCATCCACCTGTTTGAGAATTTCTTCGCCGAGCGTGATGCACGTGCCCCACGCACCGCGGTAGTACTGCTCGCGAAGCTCGTTGAATTTTTCTAGAATAGTACGCACTACTTCTACTTTGGCGCGGTCAACAACCTGGAACACGCGAACGGGGAGCTTCTTGCCCTTCACTTTGATTTGATCGAGCTCGCGGACCAAGATCCCCTCTTTTTCCAAAACGTCCTTCGGCAAGGCAGCATAGGTGTTCTCGCTTATGAGCATGTGGATACCGTACGTTTTTGTCTGTCCTTCCAAGCGCGACGCCAGGTTCACAGTGTCTCCCATCACGGTGTAGTCAAAGCGCTGGGTGGAGCCCATGTTACCTGCCGTCACCTTGCCGGTGTTCAGTCCAATGCCTATATCAATTTCAAGCTCTCCACGGGCTTTACTCTCCGCATTAAATGCAGCGAGTGCATCCACCATGATGAGCGAGGTGCGCACCGCATCCATGGCATGTGTTTGGGTTTGGATAGGGGCACCCCAAAACCCCATAATGGCGTCGCCGATATACTTGTCGACTACCCCGCGTTCGGCAAGCATGATATCCGTCATACGACTTAAGTATTTGTTCAAAAACTCGACGAGTTGGGTCGGGGTCATGGTTTCCGAGAGCGTGGTAAAGCCGCGTACATCAGAGAAAAAGACGGTAGCCTCTTTATCATCCCCGCCAAGCTTCACTTTCTCCGGATTCGCAAGAATCTCCTCCAGTACATCCTTTGATACATATTTGGAAAAGGAGTTGCGCATCACTCGGCGATCGCGCTCAATCGTAAAGTATCGATGCCCAAAGAGGGCTGCGGTCGAGAGGAGCCACGCAAGTTCCAGGTGCACCACATTAAGGACAATACCACGTTCAAACAAGAGCAAACTGATAGGCAGATACAGAAAGCCAATGAAGACGTTCACGAGCACCGCCACAAGCGAGCGGCGAATGAGTAGAAAAAGAATCCCAGGAATCAGTGCCGCGAGCAACAGCACGAGCACCATCTGGTTTTGGGGAAGCGGGACCAGGCGGTATCCCATGAGAAACATATTCGCCGCTTGCGCCTGAATCTCAACCCCGCTCATCTGCGAGCCGCGATCCACCGGTGTCGGCTTTTCGTCGTGGAGGTCAGCCGCCGTGGCCCCCACAAAGACGGCTTTTCCTGTGAGGCGCGCGAGTGTAGCCGGATCGTGTGCAAAGACTTTCGCTGCGCTGACCTGCGGGATAGTTCCCGGCGGCCCTGCGTAGACAATGCGTTCAATTGGAGACAACTCGTGACGCTGCATTCCTCCTGTATGCCGTGCAACTCGTTCTGCAAAACTTTGATAGCGCTCCGCACCAGCCTGAATAACCGTCGGCAGCCGGCGGACCTTCGTATCACGATCAGCAATGAGATTCACATGCCCAAGAGACACCCGTGCAAGGTCTGCGCCAAAGAAACTCGGCAAAGGCGTAATGAGTGTTCTCGTGTGTGGGGCCGGTTGCAAAACAAGAGGTTGTGCCTCCACTGGCAAAATGAGTGGGACGCGCAATGCAGTAAGCGTACTCCGCAACACAGCGTCATCTGTTGCACCCAGACGTGAAGCGTCAGCGGGGATAACATCAAGTCCGATGACTGCGGGTTGTGCAGCATCGATCGTCTGGATAAGCTCCGCCAATTTTGCCCGCGCCCACGGCCATTGCCCCGCCATCTGGAGCGCGTCATTATCGACAGCAATGATCACCAAGCGCGAGTCAACTGGCCGCGATGTAAACGAAAAGTCTTCAAGAATGGTCTCGAACCCGGTAAACAATCCTGTGGAATACGAAACAATAACGAAGACCGCACTTGCAAACGCAATCAAGAGCACATTCCGTACTACTATTGCATTACGTTGCATTCAATTTAGATAGCTGCTCCCCCCTCGGCGGCCGCGTCCACCACAACTTTAAAAATGGGACTCTTCCCCAGATACTCTTCGCCACTTGCTTGATCACGAAAGACCGCGACCACGCTCCCAGAACCAGTACCCGTCTCGGCAATAGCAGGGTCGAGGGCAGCAAGGAAACTTCCCGGTGCGGTGAAGCGTCCAATCGGCCCTACCACCTGCCAGCGCACCGACTTGGTCACGTCGCGGGTGCTCGCATCAGTCAAGGTGAGCACGGCGCGGAAGGCAATAACCTTTCCTTCCACTGTCTCACCGAGCAGACCCTGCGTCCGCACCTCAAGCCCGACCGGCGCCGCAGGTTTCGTGCTCGGTTCACCTACCGGCTGCACGGAACTCGTCGTTGGGACCGTTTCCTTTACTACCGGCTGCGCAACCGGTGATGATTCCTTGAGTAGGGGTGTTGGTGCTCGCTCCCACTCCTCTCGCAACCGCTCACGCAAGAGCGCAGGAGCGATGTTCTCTTTCTGTAATGTTTCCACCCGGGTATCAAAAGCAGCATCAACCTGTGTGTTTGACGTCACCCAACTGTCTTGTACGTAATTTGATGGTGCGTCGAGCACAGAGAGACTTTTCAGCTTCTTTTGCTGGGCGAGGGCAACCTCTTTTTCTCCAATGAGTAACAGTTTGCCTTCCTTCACCTCGGTCGCTTGTGCAAGCAACATCTTTTTTGTTGCTGGATCACGCAGAGCAACAGCGACCTTGTTACTGGCAGTAAAAATCGATGACTGTTTCCCGGTCGCGCGCACATCGAAAGCAGTGCCGCGCACGGTTGCAACGGCGTTCGATGTCTGCACTTCCCAGCGTGACTCTGGTGTTGCCAGATCAAGAATCTTCGACCACACGCGACCAGAGGTGAGCGACATGGTGACGCCAAGAGCCTGGGTGGATGTGGCATACATCGCTTCGTTCAGTGTCATTATGGAGCCACGACCAAGGCGTGCCTGAGAGCCGTCCTGAAAATGAATAACGGCAGTCGTGTCGTTTCCCACTTGAATTGTGGTCGATGCCTGAAGTGCGTCACCAGAGCGCAATGCGACACCCACCGACACCCCCGCCGTAGTCGATGTCGCATGTGCCCCTCCACCAAGCTCAATCGTGGGAAGCAGTGGAGTCGGTGTACGAGACGGTGTGGTCGAGGCTGTCTGCGGGAGAGCAGCAGGAAACGCTGCCTGTTGCCCAGGCGCTTGGAACACAAACCACACCGCAAGCACAATAAGCACCAGAATGACGAGAAGCCCAAGATATCCTTTTTTTGTCATAAAAATATGTATTAGGTATGCGCACCGTATTGTATGCCGTCGCGATTTCTTCTACAAGAGCTCATGGGCGCCTGGCATTTTTCCTTTGCGACGTTGCGGTATTACTAATTGATACTTATTTACAATCGTGAACTACTCTCAATTTTACCGATACGTTGGCTTCGTTTCCCCCAATCCCTCAGTGTGATTCACGTAGCGTGCACATGCGTACAAGAATGAGGACAAGCGATTGATATACTGGAGCGAGTACGCAGTTGGTCTCCCTTTTTCTGCGCCAGTCATGGCAGCATCGTGGCGGAAGGAGACGAGACGGCGCTCAGCTTTGCGGGCAATAGTGCGTGCCACATCAAACAAAGCAGCAAGCTCGTTGCCACCAGCAAGAAAGAATGTGGTGATCGGCGGAAGTTGCTCTTCGATCGCCGCAATGTGCGTTTCGAGCCACACCGTCTTTTCTTCCGTCATACGCTGCTCGGCGCCCCCGATCTCCGCCTGCACAATAAACAGGTCCTGTTGTACCTGGGTGATGATCTCAGAAAGACAAGTGTCCAACACCCGATGTTGGACACTTGTTGCCTTGACCTTACAGAGTCCAAGAAATGAGTTGAGCTCGTCGACGACGCCGAGGGACTCCACGCGGAGCGCACTCTTCGGGTACTGCTCTGCCGAGCCGAAAAAGGTGGTCATCCCTTTGTCGCCCTTCCGGGTGTAGAGATTGGACATAGAAGCAGCTAGTGTATCAGTTTAAAAACAAACGGGCGAGGCGGATTTCGTCGTAGGTGTACCCTTTGCCGAGGAGTATCTTTATGGGGGCCAAACGGCGCTCGGGATTCTTCTCGGCAACGGCTGCAAATGCGTCCGTAATCTTTTTGAATTTTGTGTCCGGAATACTCGAGGTTCGCAGATACTGCACGTCAAAGGTTTCCTCTTCCGCGAGCAACTGCTCGATATGGTCGAGGATAGTACCGACAGTGAGACTCCGCGCGGCAGCGATTTCTTTTAGTAGTTTCTTTTCCAGCAACAACTTTTTCGTCACATGATGTGTGGGAATCTTCTTCTCTTTTTGTTTCGGTCGGACGAGTTCGAGAAACTTCTCGTGAAGCATTCTCTTTTCTGCCGCCGTAAATCCCTGTAACTCCTTTACAGATTTACTGGAGTCAGTCCGCAACGCTACATCTAGCTCCGTCACTTCCGGGTGCACACGCAAAGCCACGTCATTGAGGCCAAGAAGCGTGAGCCCCGCGAGCGAGCGCACCCGGGAGAGCGCCACATACCCCATGCCAGGCTCAAACGATTTAGAGAGGTCCACGCGCACGGCGTCCAAGCTCATGCCCTGGCTCTTGTGTACGGTAATGGCCCAGGCGAGGCGGAGCGGTAGCTGCTCGATCGACGCAAGCACACGATTCTCTTCGGCTACTTTCCAATCCACTTTGTCAGCAGCGATACGCTTCCCCTTCGCCGTCTCCACAACAGGATTCCCCATCATATCGAAGTCAATAATGGTGCCCAAGGTGCCGTTCGCATACCCCTGCTCAAAACCGTTCTTCACAAACATCACTTGCGCTCCTTTCTTTAAACGTAGTCGCTCGGGAGCAAGACAGCTTTTCTTCAGCGTCGCCACAATGTGTTCCTTCCCCGAATCGGTCATGCGGTACTCGTGCACTACTCCGGGGAGCTTTGCGAGTTCAGCATCGTTGATCGTATCAACGTCAATGTTGTGCGTGTAGAGCTGCGTCGGGCGCACTTTCAAAGTCGACTCTTTCTGGAAACGTGACTGGAGCAGCTCGTATGATTCCTCCGACACCTCCGTGTCGCGAATATTATTCAAGAGCCGCACAAACGCTTCATCATCTTGACGGTGCTGTTCTTCCAGATAGCACACCCGCAGCTGCATACGCGTCCACGCCTCCGAGCGATGCACAAACTGCGCTTGCGGCTCACCCATCCGTGACACCGGCGGCAACTGGAAAAAGTCACCGCAGAGCACGACCTGCAACCCACCAAAGGGCTCTTCGGGCCGGCGGCGCATAGCGCGACAGACGGTGTCCACAAGATCAAGACGGAAATGGTGCAGCATGGACACCTCGTCGATTACGAGCACTCGTGTGTGTTCAAAGCGCTTCCAGAGGTACGACTTCTCTTCAAGGGCATCGAGGTCAGACTTGGTCATGCGGTCTCGCACCCCGATGCCGGACCATGAGTGGATGGTGGTGCCACCCAAGTGTGTGGCCGCGATGCCTGTGGAAGCGGTAACTGCTACCTCCACCCCCTCTTTGCGTAAATAGTTGATGTACTGGTTCAAGACATACGTCTTGCCACTGCCGGCCGCACCGGTGAGAAAGACATTCTGCCCTGTTTTCAAAATATCGAGTGCCTCTGCTTGAGTCATGGGGAGAGTATATCGCAGACTGTCCAAAAACGAGAAGCCTTGCTTCCTGATGCATTTGGAAGCAAGGCTTCTCGTTGTGCGGTTTCCAGACAGTCTGGTTATAGCATTGCCAGACTTATCCACCGGCAAAATTTGACTTGTACATAACTCCCGTGTTATGATATAGATCGCCAAAACTAGCACTTTACGTACGCTTGCGGGTTCCCGCAAGGAGGGGTCATGTTCTTCGAAACCAAGGTCTACCCGTTCGGAATCAGGTGCACCGGATACCTATTCAACCTATTCTGGGCTGCCCTCTGCTTCCACTATGTGGGCTCGCAGGAGTTTCAGGCTCTCGTGGGCATGGGGGTCAAGCTGCTCGCATCACAAGCCGATGCGCAGCTCGAGCTCGCCGAGCTCCTCTGGAAAGGAATCGGGATCGCCGTCGGCGTTACCTTCCTCTTCTTCCTCGCCATCGCGATCTTCTTATTGCCAACCATTCTCTTCGAGTTGGTGGCACGAGTGGTCACGCGGAGTGAGAAGCGGCAAGCCGCCCTCCGCTCGATCGGGAAGGACGACGATCCCTCCCTCCACCTGCCCTGGCCATCCTGCTAGGGCCCAAGCCTACACAAAGTGGGCACCAAGAAGAGCCTGCGGCTGCAGACTCTCCGGTGTTCGCACCCGTAGGCTTTTCTTGTGTATAAAATTATCACAAACTAGCACTAGTGGATGTTTACTTTTGCAAACGTTTCGCTTCTCTCTTTTGATTGAGGAAGTTTTTCTTGGAAACGATCCCTCGGCCGAGGCGTTTTTCAAGCGCTTTCCTAGCTCCACCAGCGATAGTCCCTCCCGCTTTTGCATCCGCTTGCAGCTTTGGTACACCTTGCGAATTTTCGGTGCGATGAATTTCTGTCGTCGAGCGTTCGCCAAGCATGCTGAAGATGAGTTCGAAGTCATCCATATGATCGCGGAGATTCTCGCGCTGCAGGCCTTTCAACTTTTTGTAGTCGCTTGGTGTGACCCCAAAAGTAGCTTTGGAAATTTCTGCGGTCAAAATTTCGTACTCTTTTTGCTCCTTCGCACCACGCTGCTGCCACTCATCGGTCAGTTCTTCCCGAATAGCAATACCGCGCATGCGCTTCTCAATCCAGCCATCAGGATACCCCTTGAGTTTGTACAGCATCCGTGTGCGCTTGGTGGCCAGCTCTGGGTTTTCGATCTCCTGTACTCGCTCATAGCCCACTTTGGCGAGCCATCGCTTTAACGGCTCCGCCTTTGGCGACGGTACGGATTGGACAATCCGGAACATCCCCTCCGTATCTGCACAGTCCGTTTCATATCTTTTACCGTCTGTAGCTTCTAGCTTCAGTTGTCTACAAATTGTAGACAACTGAAATCCATCTTCGCTATGCACGCGAGCTTTCATTGCCGTCCAATACTTACTGGGCTGCGTACTATCCGTAAGCACCTCAATTACATCCACCACCGAAAACCACCACTCGTCATTATGAATAATCTTGCGAACTTTCCTCCCCTTGAACAAAGCTATTTTGGTTGGTTCCATATGTGAACATTCTATCACAACTTCTAATCTAACGACAGCGACGGACAGTGGATAAACTGCTGCGAATTCTGAGCTAAAAGATTTTCACGCAACTTCTGCGTATTACCGTGAGAGAGCAGGCCTCTGTACGAGGCAACTGTTTCTTGTGAAGGATTCTTTCGTAGCCTCATGAGCATCCGCTTCTTGGTCGTGGTACGGAGCACCCGATGATCGGGAAAATGCACCCAGCCCAGGAAGTCCACTCCGGAAGTAAGCGCGGTGAGAGAAACTTTCTTCGGATGGAGAAAGAGCTTGAGTTTAGATCGTAGAAACTCCCCTGTAAAATGCATCTGTTCTAGGAGAAGCGCGCGATCGTGAGAAAATAATACAAAATCATCTGCGTAGCGAATGTACTGTTTTACCTTCAGCTCGTGCTTCACAAACTGGTCAAACTCGTTCATGTAGATGTTCACGAGGAGTTGCGACGTCAGATTCCCCAATGGAAGACCGACGCCCGGGCTTGTTGAAGAAAAGCTGCTTACCACTCGTTCAAGCAGCCAGGCTACTTTTTCAGATTGGCCGTACTTTCCAAAAATGCCGAATAAAACTTGGTGATCAATGCTCGCGAAAAACTTGCGGATGTCGCATTTGAGCACCCAGCAGGTACGTGTATTATTTTCGGACACCCCGCGTCCAAAGCTTTGGAACTGATTGATCGCTCGAAGCGTTCCCTTTCGCAGGCGACAGGAGTAAGAATCACTGATGAATGTCTTGTCGAAGAACGGGTAGAGCTTCCGATAGACGGCGTGATGCAGCAAGCGATCGCGTACTGATGCTTTGTGAATATCCCGTGGTTTTGGATCAGTAATCTTGAATGCTTCATATCCGCCATGTGTATAGCGGAAAGTAGCAAGGTCGCAATGCAATGCAAGAATGTTATCCATCAAATGCAACCCGAAAAATTGTACATCCTGCTTTGAGCGCTTACCACGGATGAACTCTTGCCAAGCGCCAAGCAAATTCTCAACAGAGATGACCTCGTCATATGTTGTTGCCAGACGCTTCCTCATACGTTAGCATGGGCCACCATGCAAAACTCAATCTTTAAAGTCGCCCCCCCCCGAACGAACCTCACCATCCTCGACCGCCTCGTTACGGTATATAAACTGTGGGTAGAGTATGTCCCACACTTTCCGAAAGTATCGCGATACACCATCGGTGGAAAAATTGATACTTTGTTTCTTGAATGCATAGAGTTAACCTTTACGGCAAGCTATCAGCCAAAAGACCGCAAGCTTGTTTATTTAGATAAAGTTACCACCAAATTTGATCTGCTCAAATTCATCCTGCGTGTCTCGTGGGAGACAAAGTCACTTGATACAAAAAAGTATATCGCTCTCTCGGAGCCACTGGCCGAGATTGGCAAAATGATCGGCGGCTGGACGAATAAAATCAAGAAAGAAACTCAAACCCTGACACACGGTCAGGGCTGAGCACCTCAAAGAGATTTGCGTGAGAAGGCGAACACGTAGTTGCCGTTCCAGTCGTTCGTGACCGGGTTCACGTTCGCGTTCCGATCGCCGTTCTCGTTCCGCCACGCGTTCACGACCTTGCGATCGCCAGCGTGCAGAAATACGCGTCATGCCATCCATACCACCACCCATTGAATAATCATCACAAGAGTACTTCCATTTTCTAATCGGGAGTACCCTCAAGAAAATTAGGTCTCTCTGGGTTGAATCTCATGTGGGATATAAAATCCACGAGCAAGACGCGCCAAGTATCTTCTGTAGGTAAAAATGAAACAAACACGCTTGTGCCAGCCGTAATGCCACAAGGGTACTTCCATTTTCTAATCGTGAGTACCCTCAAGAAAATTAGGTTGCCGACACAACTCTGGCCTGGAACATTTTAGAGTTCGGCCGCTCGAAGCCGTAACCGCGAGCAGATTCGCCTACTATCCGCAGGCATCATACTAAAATTTCGTGCGAAATGCCAAGGGTCCAGGAATCCAGGGGTCAAAACGCCCCGCACGGCGTACCGTGCGGGGCTGTCCAAGGCTTGCGCCAGGAGTTCAGGGGACCTAGGGCTTGCGTGAGAAGGCGAACACGTAGTTGCCGTCCCAGTCGCGCGTGACCGGGCGCACGCTCGCGTCCCGATCGCCGTCCTCGTCCCGCCACGCGCCCACGACCTCGCGATCGCCACATCCGCTTCCTGTCACGACCCCCACATCCTTGTAGGGGAAGCCGTACTTGGCGAGTTGCGTCGCGAGATCAGGGACTGCTGCGATGATGCTAACGGGAGCACGACCATGAGCGTACTCGAGCTCCTCCGGAGCATAGGCCTGAGCCTGGGCAACCGTGTTCGTGCCGCTCTTGCCCATCCAGAGGAGAAAATACTCCTCGATCGTCGTCCCCCGCTTGTTGCCGACGGGATGCGGGTCGGTGAGCTTCATGATCTCCCAGGTGTCGCCCGTCTGCGGGCATGCCCACTTGATGAGCTCTACCCATGACATCATCCAGTTCACGGGGATGATGATGCGAAACCACATGCCGCCTTCGGGCGCCTTCATTTGTGGCATCGCCACAACGAGCCCGATCTGGCTGCCGATGCCGATGATGGCCGACGTCAGTGCCCCGCGGATGACGTCGCGCATGAACTCAGCGATCTGTCTTCGCTTTGCCTTCCCCGCCTCGCCCGCGAGCGTTGCGATTTCCGCGAGTTTTACTCCCAGATCCTCATGCACGATCTCGAAGAGAGCGATGAACACCGCGGAAACTGCGCTAAAGGGCGACTTGATGCCGCTCTTCACTTTTCTGACGTCCGCCTCTGCCTCTTTGTTGTCGGCCATGGCGAACCTCCTTCGTGTATCCCAGCTGCACGCCGAGATGAACAGTCCTGCCTCTGACGGTTGCGTTGTGCCCCGCCTCCGACAAGTCCTGTTCCTGGTTTCGACTCTCAGGTGACGAGATGCGTACAAATCACCACCTCAAAGTCGAAACCAGTCTCTCCTATCTTAGAAATGTACGGTTTTGACTGTATTTATGGTAACACGACATTATCTATATAGTCAAGTGCGCGTAATGGTTCAACATATTGAAATCGCCTACACTGCACTCCCTGCCACAAAACCTGTCGTCCAACAGAGCTGCAGCGAAAAGCCGCCGGAGGGTCTGTTGATGTGGAGGAGGTCGCCCGTAATGTAGAGATTCTCCAGAATCTTAGAACGCATGGTGCGAGTATCTATTTCCTCAAGGGCAACGCCGCCGTCAGCGACGACCGCACGATCGTAGCCCATGAGATGGGTGATGTGGACTGGAAGTGCTTTCAGGAGGTCAACCATCGTTTTTCGTTCTTCTTTGGTAATGCTGTGCACTTTCGTTTCAAAATCAATGTCGGGAAGCAGGCTGCGGATGGCGTCGGGCATTCCGAGCGGCGCAATCTCTTTCATCACATTCTTAAGTGCCTTGTTTTTGTTGGTATCAAAGACACCGATGATGCGATCTTCGAGCGCGCCAAGATCGGTGTCGGGGAATACGTCAATGCGAGCCTCTACTTGTCCACCAGACTCAAAAAGCTCTGCCACTTTGCCTGCGCTGTTTAAAATGAGCGGCCCCGAGAGACCAAAATGAGTAAAAAGAATTTTCCCTGTTTTTGTAAATTGTTTTTTGCCATCGAGATAAAATATGATTTTCATGAAGGAAAGCGAGACACCTGCGAGCGATTTCACCCAGGCATCCTCGACCGCAAGAGGAACGATGGTCGGTGTCGCTGCCTTTACACTGTGACCAAGCTCGACGAGCCATTTGAAACCATCTCCTGTCGAGCCGGTTTCCGGATGCGACATGCCACCTGTGGCAAGAATGTAGGAGGCTGCGCGAAATATGCCTTTGTTTGTGAGCACACCCTCGACACGACCGTCTTTATGATTGATCTTCTGTACAGCGCAGTCTGTCTTGCACTCCACGCCCGCTCTGTCGAGAGCTTTTTTCAAAGTGAGAAAAACATCAAGGGCTTTTTCGCTTGCTGGAAAAGCACGCTTACGCGCTTGCACGACAAGTGGCAAGCCTCGCTTCTCGAAAAAAGCGAATGTCTCCTTGATCCCAAATTGAGAAAACGAGGAATACAGAAAATCTTTGGCCACACCGTAGTTTCTTAAAAGCGCATGAATGTCTTCTTCCGCATTGGTGATATTACATCTGCCACCTCCAGTGATCTTCAACTTTTCACCGAGAGAGCGATTCTTTTCGAGGATGAGTACTCGCTTGCCCTGCTCCGCTGCAACGATGCCGGCCATCATCCCCGAGGCTCCCCCGCCGATAATAATGACATCGTGCATATCAGTCAGCAGTACGCAGCCTTTTTATAATCATCTTGCGAAGCATGAGCGTTGGCGTCACTGCGACATTGTCCGCGAAAGAAACTCCTAGCTTTTGTGAAAGAAGATCTTGCACCTCTTTGTTCTCGGCCAAGAGATAGGTGTGCTCGTCGCCCATACTTGGGATATCGACGAACGCATAGGGTGATGGTTGATGATGCATAAAGTCGATAAGCTTCTGTTTGTTTGCAGTGAGAAACGCAAGGCCATCATACACCTCCACTTGTGCAATATGGATTGGCTGATCAAATTCAGCAAATGTTTCGATTTTCAGATCATTTGGAAGAATATCGGCCAAGTCGCCACCAATAGATGCCTCCACTTCGGCCAGATATTTGCCGACCCAGCCCTGTGGTAATGTGGTATGTATCGCAAGCGCTGCGAAAGCCGTATGATCACGATCACTTGTGATCGGCACTTTAAAATTGAGCGTATTTGAAACAATCGCAATCGAGAGCAGGTTTGCCGAAGTGGCAGAAATTTTATCTTCGAGCCCTGCCGCAACCCATGCTTCCCAAATGAGCGTTGCCGCCGCACCAATCATCTCGATCTGCGCGGCATCCCCAATGCGTTCGCGCCAATAATCCTCATAGCCAAAATGATGGTCGAAGACAGCAACTACTTTTGCGTGGTCTACAAAAGGTTCGACCCATGTAGGGTTTGAAATATCGACGAGGACATACCCAGAAACATCCGTAGGAGCAACCTTCAGAAAGACAGGTCGCTGGTCTTGCACCATCTTGGTGATGGTATGATTGAGCGGCCTGGGCAAGACGGCCACGGCATCTTTTCCTTGCAGCCGCGCTAATTCTGCATAAGCAACAGCACACGCAAGTGCGTCGACATCAGTGAATGACCCACCCGAAGTAACAACAATAGGAGCCATAGCGTGAGGAGTGTAGCACAAACCGATTTTGTAACAAATAAAATACTCACTCTCATTCAGTACACCATAAGCGTCCGCATCGCCTTGTACGCTTTGAACCACAGCGTAGATTGCTAAAGTTACTCATGGTACAATCAGTTCTATGTTAAAAAAGATTGTAGTTGCTACTCTAACATTAGTTTTTGTTCTGCCTAGTTTTGCATTTGGTCAAACTGTTGCTCAAGAGCAATCTATGATCATCAAGCAACTCCAGAACCAGATTGAAGCTTTACAAGTCCAAATTAAAGTTCTTACCAAAAAGATTGAAGGACAAAATAAAGAAATTGAACAGATCAAAACAGACGTGGATTTTACCACAGTCATGCAACGCGGCATGACTGGAAATGAGATCAAGAAACTGCAAACATTCCTTAAACAATTTCCAGATATTTATCCAGAGGGTTTGGTCACGGGATATTATGGTTCTCTGACCGAAACCGCTGTACGAAAACTGCAGAAAAAACAAGGACTTCAAGCAGTAGGTATTGTCGGACCCAAAACTCTAGAAACATTAAAGACTCTTGCCACAACAACTGATAATAGAACTGGACAGTCGCCAGAACTCGCTACTACATCTTCTTCCTCAATTAAAACATCCTTACAACTACTGCCGGTATCGGGAACATCATTGGCGACGACTACAGGATCTATATCCACCGCAACAACTACGGCAACCGCGACAAGCACACCCCAGTGTTCTAAGAACTATTCGGCTTGCGGTTCAAAGAGTGCTTGTGAATCAGCAAAATTTTTCTGGTATACAGTATCCTGCCATCCTAATCCACCTCTTGCAATTTCATGTGCCGCCTCAAATAACTATTGCTCAATTGGGGCAGAGTGTTCAGTAAACGGCTGGTACTCTTGTCGAGGTAGTTGTTATAGTTCCGTTGAGGCATGCCTTGGACAAACATTTTTACCGCCCGCTATGCCGACTCCAATCCCATCACCAACCCCCCCACCTTCTTCTGGGTCTGGAGCATCTGGGGTAGTAGCAACCACCACAGCCGCTACAACTACAACGCCCGCAATTAAAGATATAACAGCACCAGTTATTTCCAATATTCAGACAAGCAACATTGCTCAAACGACAGCAGTGGTGTCATGGTCAACAAATGAGGTGTCGACTAGCGATGTTAATTATTCCAAAAATTCATCTGTTCTGACACTCGGAACGCTAAAAGGAAATATCCCAGGAAACACAACAAGCCACAGCATCACACTTTCTAATCTTTCTGCTTCCTCAACATACTATTATCTTGTGGTTTCTAAAGATGAATCTGACAATATCGCGACCAGTAGTGTAAATAACTTTAAAACCTTAGCGGAACCAGTAGTGACTTACACGACTAGAACTATTACAGCAACAGCTGGGACAGGCGGTACAATCTCGCCCGATGGGTCAGTTGTAGTAGCTCAAGGCACAAACAAAACATTTACAATTACTCCCAATACCGGATACACAGCATCTTCTGTTTTAGTGGATGGAGTAAATCAAGGTGCAATTAGCACATATACATTTAGCAACGTTCAAACGACACACACGATTTCTGCAACATTTGCACAAATTACCCACACAATTACTGTCACACAGGGAACAAACGGGACTATTTCTCCTGGTACGGTATCAGTTGTTAACGGCAGTAGCCAAATATTTACAATCTCCCCGACATCAGGATATCAAATTGCAAGTGTAACAGTGGATGACGCTAGTCAAACTGCTGTTTCTACCTACACATTTACAAATGTGACATCCCCGCATTCAATTGTGGCTACGTTTTCACTTATTCCCGTAGCTCCACCATGTCTGCTCACGGTCTCCGTTAACCAAACAACTCCTGCAGTGCAAAACATAAGTCCCGGTCAAAGCGCAGTTTCTATAGTTAAATTCAACATAACACCGAATTGCAACGGTAGTTTAAACAGTTTTGCCGTATCACTTTTGCCGATGCCAAACGGCTACCAGAATATTTCCGCTTTACGCCTATACAACGATGCTGACGGTACGCAAATTGGTACGACCCAAACTGTTACTGGTGCCAGCGTAAACTTTGCCTCTGTCAATATGGCATTTGCGGCCAATCAAATATTGGTCTTGAAAGTTGTTGGCGATGTCAGCGCTTCAGCTGTCAATAGTGGAACAGTCTACGGTGTTTTTGGCGGATCTTCGGCTGTTAATGGTTCTGGTGGAATGGCTGGGAATAATGCGTCGGGCAACATTATTGCTGGTAATACTCTCACAATTCAAACGCCGCCACCTGCCTGCCCCGAACCATATAGTTTTGTTAAGGCATGGGGCACTCCTCAAGGTAGCGGGGACGGTCAGGTAAACTTACCTCGTGGTATCGCGGTAGATACAGAGAGTAATGTCTATGTGGCTGACACTGCCAATCACCGTATCCAAAAGTTTAACTCCAATGGCACATTTCTTGCCAAATGGGGTACTCAAGGTAGTGGAAATGGTCAGTTCTCCGCCCCGGTGGACGTAGCCGTAGATGCTCAAGGTAACGTCTATGTAGCGGATAACGGCAACAGTCGTATCCAGAAATTCGATTCCAACGGCACTTTCCTTGCTAAGTGGGGTACAGGAGGCAATGGGAACGGTCAATTCAGTAGTCCTTATGGCATCGGTTTGGATAGCAGTGGCAATGTTTATGTAGCAGATTATGGCAACAATCGTATCCAGAAATTCGATTCCAACGGCACGTTCCTTGCTAAGTGGGGCACTCAAGGCAACGGGAATGGTCAGTTCGATGGCCCGATGGACGTGACTGTAGATGCTCAAGGAAATTTATATGTAGCGGATTATACTTTTAACAACCGTATAGAAAAATTTGATTCTAGTGGTAATTACCTTCTTCAGTGGGGTGGGGTCTCTGCTCCTTCTGGTGTTGTTGTAGATAGTGTAGGCAATGTTTTTGTAGCTGAAATGAACAACAACTACCGTATCAGCAAGTTCAGTTCAAGCGGCGTCCCTATTTCCCACTGGAACAACTCCAGCAGCTCTGGCGGACAGCTAAGTGGTCCGTGGCGAGTGGCGGTTGATGCCCAAGGTAACGTCTATGTAGCGGAAATATTTCCCGCGCATCGTATAGTCAAGTTTGCGCCATGCTCATCTGGAAGTTCACTTGACATGCACAAGTCAAATCTGGCAACAGTCCATTACATACTTGAATCCCTAAAAGCACTAATAGAAAAACTGCCGAAACTTTTTCCGTAAAACTAGCCTGGCCGCGAAACATCGCGACCAGCGTTTTGGCTTACAAAAAACCGTTAAGTTCTATTCTGGTGCCCGGGAGAGGACTCGAACCTCCAAACCCGTAAGGGCGCTACCACCTCAAGGTAGTGCGTTTAGCCAATTTCGCCACCCGGGCATAAAACTTTCAAGTATCCTGCGCTTCATTATTCAGGAAGGCGTTTGCCGATTATAGCTAATGTCGCTTCTATTTTCAATCTCTTTCGTCTTAAACAAGGAACATCCCTGGTTGGATACAGTCTTTTGAGCAGTTGTGCCGAATCAGACTTAGCATATCGTAACTGATGCATGACACCGGTACGACTGATATGTCCATTGATTCCGAGGCGTTCACTAATTTCCGTGCGAATCCAAGTTGTATGCTTCTCACTTGCGGAACAAAAAACGACATAAAACATGAAGCTGGACTTCCAACGTTTATCCCAGTATGAATAACTACAACCATCGCCGTCAAAACTTCCTCGTAAAAAATCAAAGAAATATTTCCTTGGGATCCCGATAGCCCCAATTGTTCTGGATTTGTTAGGAGTAAAACCAATTTTCTGCAAAAAAGCATAGAACAAGACGTCGCCTATTTGAACACGGAAAGAGGACTTTCTTTTATATGTTTCATCCTGAGCGGTATGACTTGTTATCTTGTGTCCCACTCCCAGAACTCGACAAAATGTCTCGAGTTGATCCTTGTCTGTTGAAACCAAGGTGATGTGCCTCCCATCAGATGACAAATTTCCATCAGAAGCAATCAAGCCCAACGCATAGGCAAAACCGGCTGACCACTTAATCTTCACTAGTCCTTGTGGTTTAGGTCCTGTCTTTCCCATATGCAGTAGTATACTACCTCAAGCTTGTAGCGTCTACCTATTTATGCACAGAAAAAACTACCGAGCGTGGTAGTTTTTTCTCTTGAGTTTAATTTATGCCAGAGCCTCTTCTGCGGCCTTCTCGGCTTCCGCGGCGATTACGAGTTCGATGGGTTCTTCGGCTGTTTCTTCGGTGCCATGCATGGCGCGGGCCTTGCGCATTTTCTTAGAAATTTCTCGAGCCACCTTCTCGCGAATGAAGTAGAGCTTAGCGCGACGAGCTTTGGCGCGGCGCACGATTTCGATCTTGTCGATGACGGGCGAGTAGAGCGGGAAAATACGTTCTACGCCGACACCACTCGTCACCTTGCGTACAGTGAAGGTGCCGCCGGCTTCCTTGCCGTGTTTGACGGCAATCACCAGGCCCTCAAAGCTTTGCACGCGCGTCTTGCCTTTTTCTTGAATTTTTAAACCAACGCGCACCGTGTCCCCTGCTCGCATACTGAGTGACTTCCGCTTGAGCGCGTCTGGTGTGGTGTGAATTGTTCGTTCCATAATGACTGTCTAGATTAGCACGAAGGTGCCTAATCTGCAACAGTAAAGCACAGTACATAAACTGCACAAAAACCAAAGAATGCCTTCCTTATGTGCTTTACTTTTTTGTTAATTTGTTTGGTTTTTGTGCTTTGTGTTTTGTGCTTTTTAATAGCTTGAGGGCATTTGCCATATCCTCCGGAAGAGACGCGCTGAAGCGTCTCCGTTCCCCGCCCGGCATCACTATCTCAATTGAAGCGGCGTGGAGGGCGTGGCGCGCGAGACCAAGCGGACACACCTTACCTGGTGCGTAGAGCGCATCGCAAAGCACGGGCTTGCCCATCGACCCCAAGTGCACGCGCACTTGGTGGGTGCGGCCCGTTTTCGGGTAGGCTTCGAGGAAGGTAAAGGAGTCGCCAGGGGTCCTAGAAGCAAGGCTTCCTGATGCATTTGGAAGCCTTGCTTCTAGGACAGCAGGTAACGTAAACCGCTCGAGCACTTTATAGTAGGTGAGTGCTTCGCGTACATTGCCCGTGGCTTTCTTCCCCACCATGCGCAACTTCGGGTTAGTGCGACTTCTGCCAATGGGCCGGTTGATCATCCCTTGGTCATCTTTGACACTACCGTAGACGAGCGCTTGATACACTTTCTTCGGCCGCTTGTCGTAGCCAACTTCGGCGTCACCCGAGCTAAACTGGCGCTTGAGAAACAGGTACATCTCTTGTGTCTTTGCGACGAGTAGTACCCCGCTCGTATCTTTGTCGAGGCGGTGGACGATGCCGGAACGCAAGGTTGTAGGTTGTAGGTTGTAGGTTGTAGAAGATGCAGATACAGGTTCACCGACGTTTTTTATACTCGGGTATTTTTTAAGTAGCCAGTCGACAAGGGTCTTCTCCGTGCTCCCAGGATGTGTATGCATCAACAAGCCCGCTGGCTTGTTTAGCACGAGGAGGCCATCATCTTCAAAAATGATTGCTGGCTGCTTCATAGTGAGGGCAGTGTAGCATATTCTCCCCCACTCTTTTGGCCAAAATCATAGCGCGCAACTTTTGTGTGTTGCCATACGACAGTAGCCCAAGATACGACGCAAGCGTGGCTTCTGTCTTTTTCTTTTCTAACCCTCGGAACATTCGCTTCTTTGTGGTCGTTCGTAACACCTTATGATCAGCAAAATGCACCCATCCAAGATAGTCGACCCCCGATGCACGAGTGGTGATGGAAACTTTGTTTGGATGCAACAGAAGGTGCAGCTGCGCTCGCAAAAAATCTTGTAGACGCGCAAGTTGCATGACAAGCGCACCCCGTGTTTCCGATAACATCACAAAATCATCAGCGTAGCGGATATAATATCTCGCCCTGAGTGTGTGCTTCACAAAGTGATCGAACTCATTCATGTAGATGTTTACGAGTAGCTGCGAAGTGAGGTTGCCAAGTGGGAGACCGACGCCTGGTTTAGCCGACGAAAAACTGCTCACCACTCGCTTGAGCAAGCACCTCACGTCTTCATCAACAATAGAATTATCGAGTATTTCAAAAAGAACGTGGTGATCGATGCTCGCAAAGAACTTCCGAATATCACACTTGAGTACCCAGCATGTGCACGTATTATTTTTGGACACCCCGTGTCCAAAGTTTTGGAATTGCTGCAATGCTCGATGTGTCCCTTTGCGCAAACGACACGAGTACGAATCGGCGATAAAGGTACGGTCAAAAAATGGATACAGTTTCCGGTAGAGCGCGTGGTGTAGCAACCGATCGCGCACACTTGCCTTGTGGATGTCGCGTGGCTTGGGGTCGCTGATCCGAAAGTGCTTATAGCCACCATGTAGGTAGGCAAATTTGTTAAGCTCATAGTGGAGTGCGAAAATATTCTCCATCAAGCGTAGCCCGAAAAGCTGCACATCTTGCCTCCTTCGCTTCCCACGGACAAACTCCTGCCACGCAGAGAGCAAATTCTCCACAGAAATTATTTCCTTATACGTGATTGCCAGTTGTTTTCTCATATGCTAGCTTGAGGCACTTTCATGAACACTGCAAACAATGCACCTCGGAGTGCCCCCCCCCGCACGAACCTGAGCATCCTCGAACGACTCGTGAGCACCTATCAGCTCTGGATTGACACGTTCGACCATCTCCCGAAGCGAACACGCTACACCTTGGGTACAAAAATCGATGCCTTGTTTATCGAATGCATCACGCTCATATTCACTGCGAGCCACACACCAAAAGAACGAAAGCTTGCTGCGGTGCAACAGGTGAGCACTCACTTTGATCTTCTGAAATTCATGCTCCAGGTGGGCTGGCGCACAGGGGTACTCGAGCAGAAACAGTATATCGCCCTTTCCACCCCTCTTGATGAAATCGGACGTATGATCGGTGGCTGGTATCAGAGATGTCTCAAAGAAACTCAACCTCTAGCGAAACGCTAGAGGTTGAGAACATCGAGAGTTGCGAGGACGAGGAACCACCAGTTGTCGTTCCAGTCGTTCTGCGGGTTGTTCCACACGTTGTCGACGTTGCACACCGCACCGTTCAGGTTCGCCCTAAGGAAGTAGCGATTGTCGTCAGCGTTCGTCCAGAAATGTACGAGGCACCATCCGTGCCACTGCTCATCGAACCTGTCTACCGACAGGCAAGTATTCTCCGAGCTGAATCTCATGTGGGATATATAATCCTCCAGTGCTTCGTACCAAGTATCTTTGTTTTGGAAACTTTGCACATGACGCTCGTGTAAGCCCCTGGCCCAAACACTGGCAGCAGAACCGACACGACTCTGCAGTATGCAAAATTTGAATTCGGCCGCCCAAAGCGTTGAGATCATCGCTACCGCAGGCAGATTCGCCTACTATCATCCGTGAGCATAGCAGAAATTTGCGCAAGAGAAAACCGGCATGCGCAAGCGCATGCCGGGAGGAGCAAATGCTCCAGGGGTCCAGGAATCCAGGTGACCAGGACACCAGAGAAACCCAGACGATCAGATGGCCAAGTCCAGGAGATACTCGAGGACGAGGAACCACCAGTTGCCGAACCAGCCGTACTGCGGGTTGTGCCACACGTGGTCGACGTAGCACACCGCACCGTACAGGTACGCCCTAAGGAAGTAGCGATTGTCGTCAGCGTGCGTCCAGAAGTTGCCATAGGCCACGAGCGGGTAGCAACCGTCGAAGGCGGGCCGCGGGGCGGCCTGAAGCGCCTGCGCTTCGACCTTGGCAAAGCCGTAGCGCAGGTCGCGGCCAGTGGCCTCCTTCACCTTCGCCGGCCAGGCGGCGAGCTCCTCGTTCTTCATGAAGCGACCATGGTTGACTGCGAAAAGGTTCGCCCGGACGATGCCCGGGTGCGTTGTCGGGTAGTTCACCTCAGTGAAGAGGTCACTCGTCACCGCTCCGATCCGGGTGGGATCGTCGCGCTTCTTGAGCGTCTCCTCAATCGGGGTGCCGAAGTTGAGCAGCATCTGGACCGCCGCCCCGACCTTGCAGCCAGGGAACATGTCTGGTTTGAATTCAATGGCCGTGGCGATCACGAGCTGCTGGTCGGGCACGACGAGGCTCGTGTCGGGGGCCACTATCCCAGCCTTGCTCGGGCGCGGCTCCGACTTGCCGCCATGCGCGCGACGCATAGCCGTGAGCTGCTCGTCTGTAGCACGCAGCGCACGCGGGATCACGCCCGAGTTCTTCACCGCTACCAAGCGGTCGTGGGGAACGTCGATCCCCACGACAATCAACTGCTTGGACATCTCACCAAGCAGCTTTCCGGTCGGTGTCTTCACGTCACGACTCCTTTCGTTACATCGCGATTGCTTGCTTTGGGGTCACACTGACTCCGAACGCAGCAGGTCGCCTGGAAACTAGTTTCAACTCTCAAGTGACGAATCTTGCCACCCAACTGGAACACAAGACTGTCCTCAGGTGTAACCCAACAGAGGACAGTCTTGTGTATTTTTTTCTCCACCTCAGAGTCGAAACCAGCTCTTTGTATTTTGACTTTCGAGG
>ORMF011059925.1_pt1 | contig 87530 bp, 80 predicted proteins | sample 1779871 | NCBI WGS metagenome assembly ORMF01 (sample SAMEA104232316, study PRJEB22302) | groundwater metagenome | biome: forest; feature: aquifer; material: groundwater | place: USA | collected 2011-08-07 | depth 5.4 m | reverse complement strand
GCGGGTCGTCCTGGCGTACCTTGCCCAGTTCGCGAGCCACAATGTCGAACGCTTCGTCCCAGGAGATCTCGACCCACTTGGGGTCCACGCCGGGGCCCTTCTGCGGATTGGTGCGCTTCAGGGGCTTCAGGACGCGCTTCGGGTCGTACAAACGCGACAGCCCGGCGTTGCCCTTGGGACAAAGTTTACCGAGGTTATCGGGATTGCTCGGGTCGCCCTCGATCTTCAGAGCGACGCCGTCACGAACCTGTACCTTGATGCCGCAACCGTGCAGGCACATGCCGCACGTACTAAGAATCCATTGTCCTTCTGTCGGGAGTACGGCTGTAGCGCTCATGAGCCCCCCAAACCCCAACCAACGTTCGGGGAACACTGTGCCGCAGTCCTCACAGCGGTTCAGTGATGTTCATCACAAGTGCCTGTGATAAGGTGCCTCTTCGCTCCCTTTTCATTCTTCAACCATTTCGTTATCACCTGCTCTTGGTGAACCGCAAGGAACTTGCGTGGCTTGACGCAACAGAACGAAGAAGCAGGGGCTAGACGAGAAAGAGACCCAGCACCCCCCACCAGGTCAGGATAGTTGGCCACCTCGATGGAGTAGGCGCGTAGTGGCAGGGGCCGGAGGTTCGGTCGTTCCAGGGCAACTTCCAACCCAGTGCCTCATAGCTCCGTTCTGCCGCGGACTGCGAAAAGGAATACGACGGCTGGCTCCCGATGTCCCTTACAGCCGAAACTACATCGACTCCAAACTTTGAGGCTCGGTTGAATAGCAAGAATCGGTGCGGCTGTTTGTAGGCCCACGCTTCTCCAATTGCCACGCAATCCAGAGAGCATTGAGATTTCGTATCACATTGGAAGTGCGATCGACCCTACGCCGGTCGTGGCCGATCACGAAAAAGCGATAAAGAACACCAAACGTGACCGTTGGCAGTGTGAAGGAGTCCATCGCAGCAATTGCCTCGCGACAGCTTCTGGGGAACGTCAGAGGTCTTCCCCGGGAGGGTTCCAGCATATCCTCGGCCTCCCGCACGCCGCATCACTCGCACTTGTGACGGATATCACTGACTGGAGGAAGCGCTTTACCGTACAAGTCTCAACGTTGCCCGGGATGTTCAACAGTTGACCTTTTGAACAATTGAGTGAGTGAGCGAACAGACTTTCCCCAGGTGGAAGAACCAGTGAGCACGACCTGGCCGGCGGCGCTCGGACGCATCCGCGCTGGACCAGGAGGTTGTATGTTACCGATCCCCTTCAGTATGGAGGAACTAATGTCTAACTTCCGCACCTGCTTTTTCTGGACCGCGTTGTTGATTGTCTGGACCCTGGTCTCCCTAAACTCGCTGCAAGCACAGACTCTGGCGAGTGTGTCTGTCACCGTGCAAGATCCGTCGGGGGCGGTCATTCAGCACGCGAAGATCCTCCTCGCGAGCAGCGAGACCGGGTTTCAGAGGCCAGCAGCAACCAATGAGAACGGGCTGGCACAGATCATCAGCATTCCGCCGGGGGAGTACAAGCTGACGGCGGAGTCGCAGGGCTTCAAGCCGTCGACTCAGGTTCTCCATCTGACCGTCGGCCAGAGTGCATCGGTTACGGTGACACTTTCACTCCACGTGACGACCGAGGTCATGGTCTCGGACGTGGCGGAAACAGTGAGTACGTACAAGGCGCAAGGCAGCGAGGTCATTGATCGGAAGCAGATCGAAACCCTTCCCATCAAGGGGCGCAATTTTATTGACTTTGTCATGTTGACGCCCGAGGTTACGTTGGGAAACAGCACTTCCGTTGGGAGCCAGGCGCCGTTCACCGAGCAAACGCCCAAGCTGAGCTTCGGCGGCGTGCGGGAGACGCATTCCGTGTTCATTTCGTTGGATGGGGTGGATTACACCACCGGAATTTCCGGGCTTCAGCGCAGTTCCCCGGCGCAGGATTGGGTACAGGAATTTCGCGTCGTAAGCAACAGTTATGAAGCGGAGGTGGGCCGCACCCTCGGGAGAATCGTGAATTCAGTGACCCGCTCTGGGTCGAACAGCCCTCACGGCGCGGTTTATGAATACTTCCGGAACAACGCACTGGATGCCAAGAACCCGCTTGCTTCGCCAGGGTTTGACACGCTCCGGCTGAACCAGTTTGGGTTGGCGCTGGGCGGACCCGTGGTCCGGGACCGGACCTTTTTCTTTACCGGCTACGAGGGGCAACGGAGAGCACAATCGCCCAGGTACACGACGTTCATCCAAGACTTCATCGGTCCCATTAACGCCACGAAGCAATTTTTCGGGCTCTCCCCGGAAAACCTCGGTTCGGTCCTGATCGTCAACGACTACGACAAGTTGATCGGTAAACTCGATCATCAACTGGGCGGCAGCACGACGCTGAGCGCCCGTTACCTGTTCTCCGACGAGCGCAACCCCGGCACGCCGGGAGCGCCGCCGGGAATCGGCATGCCGAACTCCTACCGGAACAACCCCATCCGTGATCAGTCCTTGGCGGGAAACCTGATCCGCATTATTTCCAACGATACAACCTCCGATACCGTCTTTCAGCTCGCGCGGCGGACCTTCCACCTCGACCCCGTCGGCGCCGGCCGGGAACCTTTTATTGCCATTCCGAACCTGGTGCAGGGCGGAGGGCCAGTAGGGAGTTTTACTTTTTACCAGGAGACGCGGCTGCAGGTGGGAGAGAATCTAGCGCACATCCACGGTGCGCACACATTCAAAGCAGGGGCAGAATTCCACACCCTCTGGAATTCCACCAAGTCGTCCATGTTTACCCCGGGGGTAGCGGTTTTCTCGCCGGAGAGTTTCTTCGGTTTGCCGCCGTTTACGCAGCCGACCGCGGTGGTCTTCTACTTCGGCATGCCCCGATCGCTATGGGGAACGCAATTGACGCCGCGGGGCACGGACTGGCAGGCGAGTCTGCTTCCACCACCCATGCTGCAAGCCTTTGACCGGGCGTCTTCCGCTCAGCTCACGCGGCAAATCTACGGCGCGTACTTCCAGGACCAATGGCGGCCCAATTCCCACCTCAGCCTTACATTGGGGCTCCGCTACGATGTTGAGACTCGTATGTTCAATAAGAGGAACTGGTACAGTCCTGACCGTAAGGATTTCCAGCCCCGAGCCGGGTTCGCGTATGCCTTTAACGACGCGACCGTCGTGCGCGGGGGATTTGGCATCTACTTCGGCCCCTTCAACTGGAGCGAGCTGATCGGCACTTCGACCGCCTTTGGGCCGATCACCGGATACTTGAACAATCCCCTGGTCCCAGCCTTCGTGGATCCCTCCAAGACGCTGGTAGGTCTGGCGGAGTTCGGGCCGGTTGGGGTCGCGTTCCCACATGTCGACCCCGAGTTCGGCTTTGTCATTCCGGCGGCGCCCGCTTTCGCGAACTTCGCTGCTACCGGAGCCTATCCCTCTCCCGACGATTTGATCGGGTTCTCTCATGGTTTTACCACCAAGTATTTCCCCAACCCCTATTCCGAGAACGCCAGCCTCCAGATTGAACGGCGCATGGGGCAGGACATCACGCTGTCCGCCGGCTACAATTTCATCCATGCCATAAGGATCCACTACTTCGGTGACGCGAATGCGAAGCCGGACTGCGTCAACTTCGTCGACTGCAAACTGCCCAGCGGGAAGGATGCGCTTACACTCGCCGATCCTAACTTTGGGTTTGCCTTTTTGGACAGCCCGGAAGGTTATTCCATCTATCACGGCGGGTTTCTCACGTTTGAAAAGCGCTTTCGCCGGCACTATCAGCTCCTGGCCAACTACACCTGGTCAAAGTCCGTCGACAATCAGACGACGATCGGGTATCCAACCGGACCGCAGAACTACTTGCGCAAAGACCTGGAACGCGCGGTCTCGGACAACCACATCGCGCACCGCCTCGTCGTCTCCGGGCTGGTCGAGTCGCCTTGGCATCATCCGCTCGTGAAGGCCTGGAATCTTGGCGTGACCACGGTAGTCCAAAGTCCGCGCTTCCAGTCCGTTCAGGTTGGCTTCGATACTAACGGCGACGGCTTCCCGTTTTCCGATCGGGTGGGCCTGCTGGGCCGAAATACCTACGCAGGTGGCAATTTCCGGAACGTCGACCTGCGCGTGGAACGCGCAATCCCATTCAAGATCTCCGGAAAGGAGGCTCGTGCTACTCTCAGCCTGGAGGTCTTCAATCTCTTCAACCGGAAGAACGTCATTGACGTGAACAATATCTATGGGGCTGGGGATCTGATTGGACCCGAGCCCAAGCATTACGGCGACGGTGTAGAGGGGGCGATTCCGCTTTTGCGGTTCGGTACACCCCGAAGTGTTGCCGACATGCGGCAACTGCAATTCTCAGCGCGGTTCAGCTTCTGAAAGCGTGGGCTGCGGTGCGAGGCAGGCACGCGGCCGGTCGGAGCCAAGTTCGGTTGGTAACGGAGGCATCATGCCATCTGCCGCAGTCAAAGAGTTTCTCCAGCCCGGCAGCCATCAAGAAGTAGTGGAGCTGCTAGCAAAGTATGGCGAGCGGGCCCTGCTCGTCGGGGGCGGGACATTTCTCCACGGCCTTGCCGCCCGTGGTGTGCTCTGCCAGATGGATGTACTCATTGACCTGCAAAAAGCCGGCCTTTCTTATGTGAAGCACGAGCGAGATGCGCTCGCGATCGGCGCGACCACTACCTTTACCGGGCTGGCCGCGTCGGAACGCGTTCAGAACAAACCTGAACTCGGCGCCCTGCTGGACGCGCTCCGGTGTCCGCCTATTCAGATTCGCAACATGGCGACCGTCGGCGGATGCGTGGCCAGCGCCGCGCCTTTGTTCGACTTGCCCATAGCATTGATGGCCCTCGACAGCTTAGTGAGAGCCGTAGGTCCGAAAGGAGCCCGGGAGATCGGACTCCACAAGTTCTATCTCGACTATTTCGAGCATGTGCTGGAGCGCACCGAACTCTTGACCGAGGTCCTGGTTCCCGGACAGCCTTCCCGGTCTGCCAGCGCCTTCCTGAAGCTGGAGACCAACGCCAACGACCTCGCCTTGCTGAACGTAGCGGTGCGCGTCACCCTGGACGAAAAGGGAACATGCCGTGATGCCAGGGTCGTGGTGGGCGGCGGAATCGGCAAAGTGCCGGTGCGCGCCGTGTCCTGTGAGGATGTGCTTAAAGGCCAGCACCCGACACTCGCTCTGCTCAAAGAATCGGGGAACGTGGTGTCTTTCGATATTCATCCCATCTCCGATCATCGGACTTCGGCAAAGTACCGTAGCACGGTTGCCAAGGTCTTCGTCCGTCGCGCCCTGCTGCGTGCCCTGGACCGACTGGGTGTGCACCTGGACGAGCCATCCTAAGGAAATTCGCCGAAAACAGCGCATGAAAAGAATCATCCATCTCGATATCAACGGTCAAGCACAGGAAGCCGCGGTGGCGCCCCACCACACGCTGTTGCAGGTCCTCCGCGACGAGTTGGGACTCCTTGGAACAAAGAGAGGCTGCGACACCGGAGGCTGCGGCTGCTGCACCGTCCTGGTGGATGGCCAGGCGATGTATGCCTGCATGATCTTCGCCATGGCTGCGCAGGGCAGGAAGATCACCACGGTGGAGGGGCTGACGGACAATGCCGTGCTCGATCCTGTTCAGCAAGCCTTCATCGAGGCTGGCGCAGTGCAATGCGGCTATTGCACGTGCGGGATGATCATGACGACGAAAGCGTATCTCGCCAGTAGTGGCCCTCATGTGCCCAGCGATCTGGAGGCTCGGCAGGCCATCGCCGGCAATCTGTGCCGTTGCACCGGCTACCAGAAGATCGTGGACGCCATTCGGCTGGCCGCCGGTCGCCGGATCGTGGCAGGATCGGAAAAAGGATAGCAACCATGTCGGAAACCAGCATCATCGGCACAAGTGTTCTCAGACCTGACGCCTACGAGAAGGTGACCGGCGGTAAAGGTTTTCCCGTCAACGTCCGCTTGCCCGGCATGCTGCACGGCAAGCTCCTGCGGAGTCCGTATCCCCATGCGCGAATATTGCGTATCGATACCTCCAAAGCCGAACATTTGTCCGGCGTCAGGGCCCTGCTCGTACCCTCCGAGGTCTCGAAAAAAAAGTTCCACCCCGTCTTCTTCTCCCCCAGCGTAGCGGCCAGCATGATTCCCGACATGCTGGTCCTGAGTGACACGGTGCGCTTCGCGGGCGAACCCGTGGCCGCCGTGGCTGCCACCAGTCTCGAAATCGCCGAGGAAGCGCTCGATCTGATCCAGGTGGACTACGAGCAACTTCCTTTCGTTCTGGACCCGGAAGAAACGATGAAACCGGGCGCTCCGCAGATCCATCAACACGCGCCCCACAACATCGCCATGAACCCGTCCTTTGCGTTCGGCGATGTGGAAAAGGGTTTTGAGGAAGCGGATTACGTGTTCGAGAACACTTACCAGACCCAGCGGGTCCATACCTGCTACATGGAGCCGCGCGTCTGCGTGGTCGACAGTGACGCTTTCGGCAACCTGACGGTCTGGTCGTCCACCCAGAGCCTGTTTGGCTTGCGCGAAAAACTGGCGTCGGCGCTCGACATTGCGGTCAGCAAGGTGCGCGTCGTCCGGCCTCCATACATCGGCGGAGGCTTCGGCGGCAAGCTTGATATGGGCTTCATCGAACCGATCTCGGCCTTGCTGAGCATGAAGACGCGCCGCCCGGTGCGCATTGAGCAAACACGGTACGAAGACTTCATCACAACTGCGCGCAATCCTTTCAAGGTTGTGTTGAAAACCGGCGTGAAAAAGGACGGAACCTTTGTCGCCCGCTCTGCCCTGAGCATCCTCGACACTGGCGCCCACGCTACCCACGGGGCCGTCGTGCTCATGGTCCACGGCATGTACGGCTTCCTTCTTCCTTACCGCTGCCCCAATGCGAAGTGGGAAGGCTTCACGGTTTACACCAACAACATGATTGGCGGTGGGTTTCGGGGTTACGGAGCGCCGCAGGCGGCATTTGCGGTCGAGTCGCAGATTGACGAAATCTGCGAGAAGCTTCACCTCGACCCGATCGAGTTCCGGCTCAAGAACTCCCACAGCGAAGGGCAGCAGCACCCCTTCGAACCGGGTTTCAAGCTCGACACTTACCGCTTTGCTGATTGCCTGAAGCAGGGAGCGGAGCAGATCGGTTGGTCCACTGGACGTTCCAGGGGGAAAGGCACCGGAACCAAGAAACGCGGGATCGGGCTTGCCTGCCAGCCCCTCTGGGTGAGCGGCTGCCTTGGCTTCCCCGACATCTACGAGCACTCCGGTGCCATCCTCAAGGTGAACGTCGACGGCACGGTCGATCTTTCCATGGCCACCATTGACTTGGGCGGTGGACAAATCACAACCTTGTCACAGATTGCAGCCGCAGAATTGGGGGTACCGGTGGAGGCAGTCCGCATGACCTATGCCGATACCGAAACGGTTCCCTTCGACGCTCCCAGCCACGCCAGCCGGGTGACCTATTCCGCGGGAAACGCCGCCAAGGCTGCTGCCGCCGCGGCCAAGAAAAGGCTCCTGGAGGTCGCGGGCCCGATGCTGAAGACCACCCCCGATAATCTCGCAACCGGTGGCGGCCTGGTCTACGTAAAAGGGGCGCCCGACAGGAACCTCTCCATCGCTGACGTCGTCAAACAAGCGGAATCGCCCTACGTCCGCATGGTGCCGGACGGCATGCAGCACACTTCCCTCCAGGAGAAAGGTACCGTGATGGGATTCGCTTCCCTGGCGCCTGCTTCAAACCCCTCACCCGCTACCGCCGAATTTGTCGAAGTGGAAGTCGATACTGAAACGGGTGAAGTGAAGGTGCTGCGCGTGGTGTATGCCCACGACATCGGCAGAGTGATCAATCCCGCCGGCGCAGAAGGGCAGGTAGAGGGCGGCTTTCAGCAGGGCATGGGCTACGCGCTCATGGAGAACCTCGTGTTTGACCAGGAGAACGGAGCTTGCCTGGCCGCGGATTTCCTGAGTTACAAGATGCCCACGGCTCTGGAGATGCCCCCCGAGATCAAGAGCGTCTTCATCGAGTCCAATGAACCCACCGGACCGTTCGGTGCCAAGTCACTCTCCGAGCCCTGCGCGATCGTTCCGGCTCCCGCGATCGCCAATGCAATTTACGATGCTATTGGAGTGCGTATCCGGGAGCTTCCCATAACGCCGGAAAAGATCCTTGCTGCTTTGGGAAAGCTCTCGGAGTAGTCATCGAGACGGTCGCTGAACTCAGTTGCCTTCACGCACGAATAGGACGGTCAAGATTGTTCTCTGTCGTGGCGGATGGCTGGTCAAAACGTCCGCCGGAAATTGCCGTCGACGGCAAAAGTGCAGTGCTGGTCGAACCCGACGGGAAGGCCCGCGTGATTGGCACCGGGAAGGGTGCGTATTTCTTGTCGGTGCATGAACCACCGCAAGTCTGCCGGGAGAACACTCCGCTCACGTTTCGTAATATCGCGGTGTACCATGCGCCCGCCGGGTCCGAATTCAGCCTGAAAGATTGGAAGGGCAAGGACGGCAGCGCCTATTCGCTGTCGGTGGTAGAGGGGAATATCCAGAGTACGAAGGCTGACGGCGAAACTTACTGATGTGACTCCGATATCGAAACCACAGAAGACAAAGTTTCGTTTTGAGGACAAGACTAACACTTGACAAAGGGAGAGGGCCGGGCGCATCATTCCCGCGGTTTTCGGTTGGGCTGGAGGAAACAGGGAAAAAGTTGGGAGCGGCTCACCGCGCGCTGGCCGAACCGGGAATTGCCTTGAGCGGACGGAGCCGCGGGCAGACGAGTAGCTGCTTGCCGTTCGCGCCGATTCCCGGGCTGTCCCCAGCGGCCGCAAATTCCGTAGTAGGGGTCGCAAGCGCTAGTGACCGACCCCGTTCTCGGGGAGCGGAGTTCAATGATCGAACAATACATGGCATTGGCGCTGCAACCGACCATGCGTGGCTGCATGAAGCGGGCGGATGTGATGACCAACATCCGCCACATCTCGGAATTGATCAACGCCGCAGTCTGGCTCAGCGCCATCGACCTTCCCGTGCGCCTCATTGCCATCCCGGAAGGCTGCCTGCAAAGCTTTACGGATGAGGTTTTCGACTGGGACCACGAAAAATATGTGGACGAGATGGCGCTGGATCTCCCCGGGCCGGAAACCGAAGCTCTGGGCCGGCAGGCCCGGCAGCACAACGCCTTCATCATTGCGCAGGCCAAAGTAACGCATCCCAAGTTTCCCAAGAAGTTTTTCAACGCCGCGTTTATCATCGACCCGCATGGCGAAGTGGTCCACATCCATTACAAGCTGCAAGTCTTTGCCCGCGAACACTCGACCGTACCCCATGACGTGTGGGACAAGTGGATCGAGTTATACGGTAGCGGGCTGGACGCGTTCTTTCCCGTGGCCGACACCGCCATCGGGCGCATCGGATGCGTCATCTGCATGGATGGATCATTCCCGGAAACGGCGCGCGGACTCGCGGTTAATGGCGCCGAGATCATTTATCGCCCGGCGTACCCAGAGCCATACGTCGCCAACGGTTTGTGGGAGATCCAGAATCGTGCCCGGGCGCTGGACAACACCTGCTTCGTGGTCGCCCCAAACCCGGCCAACTACTACCTCCTGCCGGATTCCACCGAGGCGCTCGACACCTTTGGCGGCCAGTCGATGATCGTCGACTATCAGGGCCGGATCATTTCCGAGCACAAGTATGGCGCCGGTCCTTCTTACGCCGGGGGCATCATTGACGTCGAGGCCTTGCGCCAGTATCGAACTCGTTCTTTGTGGGGCAACTGGCTGCGCGACCTGCGCACCGAACAATACCGCTGCATCTACGAACAGCCGATTTATCCAAAGAATCTGGGGTTGGAGAAGCATCCGGGCCGGCACGCGGACCACGATGAAATCCGCCGCCAGGTGATGCAAACCCTGCTCGGCCGGGGTACGTTCCGCAAACCGACAGTGGAGAAACCGGAACCCCAGGTCGTCGAGGAGATGCCGGCCGACTAGTGAGTGCGGTTCAAGGGAGCAACCGGGGAAGCACGATGAAGCCTCAACAGAAGGTTCTGGGTGGCCGGAGCAGGGTCAAGGTAGCAGTGGTGCAGACGCCCCCAGTTTTTCTGGACCGCGAGAGAAGTATCGAGAAGGCCTGTACGAAAATCGCAGAGGCTGCCGCGCATGGCGCCGAACTGATCGTCTTCGGAGAAACCTGGCTCGCAGGCTATCCCTACTGGGATGAAGGTTGGGGTTCGGAACTCGGGAAATGGCTCCCGGTGCGGGTGCGTTTTTACGACAACGCGCTCATGATTCCCAGCGAGGACACGGAACGCTTGTGCGACGCGGCCGCGCAAGCCGACGCGCACGTGGCCATCGGCTGCAACGAGTTGGATCCCCGTCCCGGGGTCCACACCATTTACAACACCCTCCTCTTCATCGAGCGTTCCGGGAAAATTCTTGGGCGGCACCGCAAGACTGTGCCCACGTTTGTGGAACGGGCCGTGTGGGGAAATGGCGACGGCAGCGACCTGGTGAGTTACGAGACGGACATTGGCCGCATCGGCGGCCTGATCTGCGGCGAGCACCTGATGACACTCGTGCGGGCTCGCATGATCGAGCAAGGCGAGGACTTCCATGTTGCCGTATTCCCGGGAGCCTTCTCGATTCATACCGGGCCCAGACTCGAGGAAGCCGACACCGAAGGCAAGTTCTTCTGGGGACACACTTCCGCGCGGGCCCACGCGCTGGAGGCTGGGTGTTTTGTCCTCTCAGCGTGCGGCTACTTCACGCAGCAGGACGTTCCGCCTGACTTTCCGCTGGCCGACAAGCTTCACTTCAGCTACGCTCAAGGCGGTAGCCAGATTGTGGCCCCGCTGGGCATCCCGCTCGTCCCTCCGGCGCCGGGCGATACGATTATTTATGCCGATTGCGCAGCGGACATGATCAAGGTCTGGAAAGCACTCGTCGACACCGTCGGGCACTATGCGCGTCCCGATATCGTACGTTTGCAATACATGCATCCCGCGCGCGAGGCCGTAGCCCCGCACGTGGTGGAAGCGGTCGAAGAAACGCGCCGCGACGAACTGGATGCCATTGCGGATCGGCATGGAGTGGCACGGGCGGACTTGGAGGCCGTGGCATCCAGAATGGCAAGGAGCCGCAACTGAACAGTTCTGCTGCCAATATTTGAGATTGCTGGTGGTACGCACGGCGCTCACATCGGTTGGGATTGATCGCCGTAGCGTGGAATCGGTGTCCACACTCAGGGGGGAACGATGATCCATCTTCCATTTGGTAAGGCCGCAGCCATGTTCTGCTTCGCTGCTCTTTTGTCCACCGGAGTTTTCGCTCAACAACTGGCCACCCTGAAGGTTACGGTGACCGACCAGACGGGCGCGGTCATTCCAGGCGCAACCGTCACCCTGCAGAGTAGCCAGACGGGCGCCAAACGGACTGACATTACCGCCTCCAACGGCTTGTCTGTCCTCCCCGGGGTTGCTCCGGGAAGTTATGAAATGGTCACGGAAGCCAAGGGCTTCAATCCGCGAAAAATCCAGGTGACCCTAGCGGTGGGGCAGATCGCATCGCTCGCGGTCACCCTGGGCATCACGGTCAAGGAAGAGGTCACCGTACAAGCGACGGCGCAAGGTATTGACACGGAGAAATCGGAGGTGAGCCAGGTCATCGATGCGGTGAAAATTGCGGATCTTCCGATATCGGGCCGCGACTTCATCGATTTTGTTCTGCTCACGCCCTCGGTCAATGTTGGCAGAAGCACGGCGGTTGGGGCGCAATCTCCCTTTACCGAGACCGTGCTGAAGCTGAGTTTCAGCGGCATCCGGGAGAGCCACACCACCTTCTTCGCCCTCGACGGCGCCGACTACACCACCAGCATCTCGGGCGTGCAACGTGTCAGCCCGTCGCAGGACTGGGTGCAGGAGTTCCGCGTGATCGACAGCCCCTACACGGGAGACAACGGGCGCAACTTGGGATCAGTGGTGAACACAATCACCAAGTCGGGAAGCAATGACGTGCACGGCTCGGTCTACGAGTTCTTCCGTAACAACAAGATGAATTCCGATAATCTGCTCTCGGGCGGATTCAATACCCTGCGCTCCAACCAGTTTGGCGGAACTTTGGGCGGGCCCTTGCGCAAGAACAGGAATTTCTATTTCCTGGGCTACGAAGGGCAGCGCCGTGCGGAGTCTCCTCTTTACTCTTCGTTCATCCTCCACTGCCTTGACTCGGCCGGTTGTTTGGGTCCGGGAACCCCCAGCATTAACGATGTGAAGCGGACCCTGGGGCTACAACCCGAGAGTCTGGGCTCAATTCTTACCGTCGACAATTACGATAAGTTCATCGCCAAGACGAATAATATCCTGAGCGACAAGACCTTCCTCAACGTCACCTACCTCTTCAACGACAGCCGCAAAAAGAATGCGCGCGGCGCCGCCCCGGGAGAAGGTTTGCCCTCTTCGTACCGCGACAATCCAGTGCGCGATCAAACGATCTATAGCAACCTCATCCACGTCGTCAGCCATAACCTGACGACGGAGACGTTGTTGGGGTATGGCCGGCGGGTTTTCCATCTGGAACCCAAGGGCCTTGGTTTTGAACCGGCGCTCGGAATCCCAAACCTCCTGTCTTCCGGTGGATTCGTGGGCAGCGTCCGTTCGTATAGCGAACAGCATTTCCAGGCGGCAGAGAACCTCACCTACATTCGCGGGAACCACACCTTTAAGTTCGGGGGCGAGATTCAGCCGGTTTGGACTAAGACCCAGGTCACGCTCTTCAGCCCCGGCTTTGGTATCTTCGCGCCACAAAGCTTCTTCGGCGCGTTCCCCTTCGACAATTGCGACAGCGGATTGCCCGGCTGCATTCCTGGGACCGGGCCCGGCACGCCCGTGGCGTTCTTGTTCCTCGAACCGCGGTCGTTCTTTGGGCAACAGATTCCGAACCGGGACCCGAATTTCCAGAACGGCCTTTACGCCGGACCCAGCGAACAGGCGTTTAACGACGCTACCACGGTGAACTACCACCACTTCCTCTGGTCGCTTTATCTGCAAGACCAGTGGAAAGTGAGGCCGAACTTGAGCCTGACTTTCGGAGTGCACTACGATGTGGATCAATTGCCCTCCGGCTCGTCGCTCAAGCAGCAAGGCGGATTTCATCCCACCAACTACAACAACATCCAACCGCGCTTTGGTTTCGCGTATTCGTTCAATGGAGGCAAGGGCGTAGTGCGCGGCGGCGCAGGCGTCTTCGTCGGCCAGTTCATCTACAGCGATGTGCTGGTGAGCTGGGTGGGCGCTTCGGAGTTCACGTACATGAAACAGCCCTTCATCCCCGCGTTCCAGAACCCCAGCCAAAACCTGATCGGATTCGGACCTTCGGGGGCGGTGGGGGTCGCACCGGTTCCACCGCTGTTGCGGGCGGCATTTCTCAACTTTACGAATACCGGAGCCTACCCCGCGCCGCAGCTCCTTGCCCAGGTTCCGCTGGGCTACGCGAAAAAGGATTTTCCGCAGCCTTTTTCGGAACAGGCCAGCCTCGAAGTCGAACACCAGATCGCCAAGGACACCTACCTCTCGGTGGGTTACCAGTGGCTGCACGCCAGCCGTTTGCCGGTCTACTCGAGCATCAACGGCGAACCGCAGACGGGATGCAACCCCGCCATTACCAGCGGCTGCAAAGAATTTTTTGCGCCCGTTGACCAACAGGGAGGGGTCCCGTTTGGTTTTGTCTTATATGTGAAACCGGACGGCTTCTCGATCTACAACGCCGGCACGGTGAGCCTGCGGAAGGCGATGTCACACCACTTCAATCTGCTCGCCAACTATACGTTCTCGAAATCCATTGACATTGCGACGACGGTCAATCTGCCCAACACGCCGGAGAACTACACCAATCCGCGTCTGGACCGGGCGGTGGGAGATAACGACGTCCGGCACCGCTTCACCCTGGCGGCACTCGCTGAGACGCCAAAGCAGTGGCCGCTGCTGGCGCGCGACTTCAAGTTCTCCATCCTGACGAGTTTGCAGAGCGCGCGGCGGTTCAGCATCAACGCGGGCTTTGACACCAACGGCGATTCCTTCCCCTTCTCGGACCGCGTGGGCGTAAGTCCGCGCAACGGCTACCAGGGCGATCCCTTCTACAACACCGACGTTCGGGTGCAGAGGGACTTTTCGTTCACGGAGCGGGTCCGCGCGACCGCCAGCCTGGAGGTGTTCAACTTGCTGAATCGGGATAACGTCCAGGACATTGACCACGTCTACGGCGCCCCCGATTTTCTGGGGCCCGTGCCACACCGGTATAAGGACGGCGTGACCAGTCCCGCAAATCCAACCTTCGGCTCTCCCAAGTTTGTGGCCCCGGCCCGGCAGCTTCAGTTGTCGTTCCGGGTTACCTTTTAGTTCGTACGGTGCGCGCCAGCGGGTCACCTAGCCCGCTGGCGCCAGAATTCCTTTCCTCAAACAGACATGATCAAGCCCTACACCGCTGTCGGTCTGGTGCCGAGCATCCGCGGCATTCGCTCCCGCAAGGACATCAAAATCAACCTGGACCACCTGAAGCACCTGGTGAAAGCCGCCAACTGGCTTTCCGCCATGGATCTTCCGGTGCGCCTGATGGCGATCCCGGAGGGGGCGCTGCAGGCCTTCAATGACGAGGTGCTCGACCTCGACCACGCCGAATTCGCGCGCACCTGTGCCATTGATATTCCTGGTGAGGAAACGGAGCAGATCAGCAAGCTCGCCCGCGAGTGGGACTGCTTCATCATCGCGCAAGCAAAAGCCCGCCACCCCGATTGGAAAGACCGCTTCTTCAACGTAGGGTTCATCATTGATCCGAAGGGCAAGATCATCCTGAAACATTACAAGGTGTCGCCCTTATTCCCCGTGGAACATTCCGTCTGCCCGCATGACATCTACGACTGGTGGATCGAAAAGTACGGGCGCACGCTGGACGCGTTTTGGCCCGTGGTGGACACGACAATCGGCCGCCTGGGCATCATGATGGCCAACGAAGGCTCCTATCCTGAAAATGCGCGGGCGCTGGCCATGAATGGAGCTGAGATCGTCTACCGCGCTTCCTATCCTCATCCCGGCTCAGGCAACGATTTTTTTGAGATCCAAAGCGCCGCCCGGGCCCTCGACAACAACATGTACATCGTCGCACCCAACCTCGGCACGTACTATCTTTTCCCGGAAGACACCATGCCCATCGATACCTTTGGTGGACACTCCTACATCTTCAACTATAAGGGGCAGAAGGTGGGCAAGCTGGAATACAGCGGTGGCTCCAGCTACGTGGCGGGGGTGATCGATGTCGAGGCGCTGCGAGATCATCGCGCCCGGGCGAAGTGGGACAATTGGATGAAGGATCTGCGCACCGAGTTGTGCCAGATCATCTACGAGAAACCCATTTACCCCAAAAACCTTTACCTGAAGCGGGAGCCGATGAAGCACGCGGAGTACGAAAAGAAAGTCATCAAGCGGCAGATCAAACTGATGCACGATCGTGACATCTGGAAGAAGCCAGACCGCTAGCCGACACAGGGGAAGTCATGCCTCCGAAGCCAAGCGTTTCCGGACGAGGTTTTTTTACGGTTGACCCTCGCCGGTCGGCGTTGATCGTGATCGATATGCAGAACGCCTTCGTCGCCGAAGGCGGACCTCTGGAAACACCCGGGGCACGCGCCATGATTCCGCGCCTGGAGCGCCTCATCCGCTTCTCTCGCGAATGCGGGATTCCCGTCGTTTGGACCCAGTCGGATCATCGGGCGCCCTACGGGGGGCTGATGTTGCGCAAGTTTCCTGTGATTGGCAAAGGTCTGCTGTGGCGTGACGAACCCGGCTTTGCCATGTATCCGGGCATGCTTCAGCCCCAGGAAGGAGAGCGCGAGTATGTGATCATCAAGCACAAGTTCGATGCCTTCTTCGAAACTGACCTGGATGCGATCCTGCGCTATCACCAGGTCAATACCGTGATCATCACCGGTACGGCAACCAATGTTTGCTGCGAGTCCACCGCGCGATCTGCCTACATGCGCGACTATCTGGTGGCTTTTCCTCAGGACACGAATGCAACCTTTGATGAGGCCATGCACCAAGCCACGCTGAACAACATCGATCTCTTCTTCGGACGGGTGCTGTCGACCGAAGAACTCATCACCGAAATGGAAGAAGGCTTGGCAGGAGCGTCAAACCAGCCCGACGCGCTGCGAAAGGCGGGTGCTTAGGCTTTGGCTTCCGGGGCAATCAAGTTCGTGCTGGTGCACGGTTCGTGGCACGACGGAAACGCTTGGAGTGCTACAGCCCGGCATCTGATCAACCAGGGACATCAGGCGTTCACACCCACGCTCGCCGGACATGGAAAACAAGCCGCCAAACGCGGCGTCAACCACGCTCAATGTACGCAGTCGATCATCGATCACATCGTTACCAATGACCTGACTGACGTGGTGCTGCTGGGCCACAGCTTCGCCGGCACCATCATCAGCAAGGTGGCGGAGGCAATTCCGGAGCGGATCCGACGCCTCGCCTTTCTCAATGCCTTTGTGCTGCCGCCGGGCAAGTGCCTGAATGACGAGATTCCTCCACATTACCGCGCCCTCTTCGATCAGCTCGCGCAAGCTTCCTCGGACTACACCGTGCTCGTTCCATTCCCGATCTGGCGGGAAGCCTTTATCAATGATGCGGACCTCACCTTGGCGCAGTCCACCTATGACACCCTCTCTCCGGAGCCTTACCAGCCCTTTAACGACAAGCTGGATATGGGAAGGTTTTACACCCTCACCATTCCCAAGAGTTATATCAACGCCACCGAAGACGTTGCCCTGCCCCAGGGCGAGTGGGGTTGGCATCCCAGAATGTCGAACCGGCTGGGATTGTTCCGGCTGGTACAAATGCCCGGCAGCCACGAGGTAATGTTCACCAACCCGATTGGCTTGGCAGAAAAAATCATTGAGGCCGGGCGCGACTAGGGCTTTTACCGCGCTGCTGGGCCTCACCTGATCCCCGCTTTTTCCGCACAAAGCTAAGTATGATTTCAGCTTCACCGCCATCAAAGGCGCGCCCGGCGGGGACGACTACCACACCATCTGGATCAATCCCGAGAATTTCCTTCGTGCGTCGCAGCCCGTTAGCTGCCCGACGGCCCGCCAACTTCGAACGGGAAATGTCGCGGCTGATGCTGCACTGACACCCACTTCAAGGTGGTGAATTCCTCGAGCGCCCATCGGCCGTTGAGGCGTCCAATCCCCGACGCTTTCTCTCCGCCGAAGGCGATGATCGGTTCGTCGTTGATGGTTCCGTCATTGATGTGGACCATCCCAGAATCAATCTGCTTGGCCAGTTCGGCGCCGCTTTCGACGTCCCGGGTGTGAATCGCGCCGCTCAGTCCGAACGGGCTATCGTTGGCAATGCGAACTGCTTCCTCGGGACTGTCAAACGGAATCACACAGACCGCTGGGCCAAACATTTCGTTTTGCGCGATCCACATGCGGGCATTCACATCGGCCAGAATGGTGGGCGAAACCAGCGTTCCTTCCGCCTTCCCACGCAGCGCGGGTCGGGCGCCCTCTTCGATGCCGCGCTGAATCTGCTTTTCCAGGGTTGTCGCCTGCGCCTGGTTGATCAGCGGGCCGATGTCGGTCTTGGGATCGCGCGGATCGCCCACTTGAAGCTTGGACACACGACTCACGTACTGCTCCACGAATTGCGGATAGAGACTGCGGTGCACGAGAATGCGGTTGGCGGACATGCAGATCTGCCCCTGATGGGTAAAGCGGCTGAATACCGCGGCATTGAGCGCGTATTGCAGGTCCGCATCCGCCATCACGATCAATGCGCTGTTTCCGCCCAGTTCCAGGATGGCTCTCTTTAAACACCTGCCTGCAACTCCGCCAATGTGCCGGCCTACCGCGTCCGATCCGGTGAACGAAATGATGCGTGGGATCGGGTGCTCGACGAAACCGTCGCCGATCTCCTGGATGTCGGCGACGATTACATTGAGCAATCCCTTGGGAATTCCCGCGTCCTCGAAAACCTTGGCAACAAGTGTGCCGCCGGTAATCGCGGTGTCGTCATGGGGTTTGAGCACAACGCCATTGCCTGCGCCCAGCGCCGGCGCCACCGAGCGCATGCTCAGAAAGAAGGGAAAGTTGAAAGGACTGATCACGCCCACGACCCCGGCGGGAATTCGGTAAAGACGGTTTTCCTTCCCGTCAACGGTGGAGGGGAGGATCTCCCCGGTCATCCGTAAGGGATAGGTGCAAGCCTCTTTAATGATGTTTTTCACCAGCCCAATCTCAAAGAAGGCCTTGAGCCGCGTCCCTCCGAGTTCCTCCATGATGATGTCGGTAATCTCAGCCTCGTGCTCCTCCACGTAGCGGAGGGCATTCTCCAGGATGGTGCGTTTGGCAAAGGGATTGACGGCAGCCCAGACTTTCTGCGCGGCGGCAGCGGAACGATACGCTTCGTCGACATCGGCCAGACTGGCGAGTCTGAAATCGGCGATGGGTTTTCCGTTGTAGGGATTCCGATCCGTATAGACCTTCTGGCTCGATCCGTCGCGCCAGACGCCACCGATGTATTGCTGGTTACACTTTACGTATGGGTTCATGCTGCTTCCTCGAGCTTCTGAAAGTTTCCTGCCGTCCACGTTTCCCTGGGCGACGAAGGAGGATCACTCCGGAATGTCCGGGTGACGAGTCGCAATGCGATAGCGGCCAGAGTGGAACACCAGCGGTTCGCCTTCGTGGCATTTGTATTCCTCAACCTCGCCGAGAAGGATGACGTGGTCGCCCCCGTCATACTGGCGAACCTTGCGGCAAATAAAAAGAGCAATCGCGCCCTGCAGAAGAGGAATTTTCCCCACTCCTTCGGCGCAGTCAACGCCCGCAAACTTGTCCTGCGTCGGTGTGGAAAACTGCCGGGAAAGATGATGCTGGCGGGCTTCCAGCACGTTGACCGCGAAGTGGGTCGCGGTCAGGAAGTCGCCCGCGCTCGGAGCTTGGCGCGCCAGACTCCAGAGAATCAGAGGTGGGTCCAGAGACACGGATGAAAATGAGTTCACGGTCACGCCTACTTTGCGGCCGTCGGCAGCACGGGTGGTGATGACGGTGACGCCGGTGGCGAATTGCCCCAACGCCCGCCGGTAGTCGCGCCGGTCAAAGCGTTCGGCGACCGCGTTCGCCTCTTTCTTCACGAAGCTGTCCGCTTCGACTGGATCCATGAACCAGGGGAAGAGCGTTCGGGGATCATCAAAGCCATTCACGAAGGCGGAGGCGACGCCAGTGATCTTGCCAGCACAATCCAACAAGCGGAGTGCGTGCGGCGGTGGTTTCAGGAGCATGTTTGTCCACTCCGTGACCCACCGGGCGTATCCGTCCCAATAGCGGTCGAAGGTCTGTTGCATCCACGATCGGTCAGCAGGCTGGCGCCCTCGCTCCAGGATGCTCTCCAGATAAATCTCGGCGCAGCGGGCGGCATTGTTTGACCCTTGCCCGGTGATCGGATCATTCAAAACCACCGCATCGGCCATGCCCAGAACGGGCTGCCCCGACGGCAATGTTGCCACCGGCTTCCGCACAATCGGCAGAACCCTGCCTGCCAGCACGCCGAGTTCGTCCGTCAGTTCGATTTCCCGGCACCGCTCCGATTCCCAAGGCAGGAAAGTCTCCAGGAGCCGCTGGCTCTCGGCCAGATGCTGTTCTGGGGTCGCGGCTTGGGCCCAGCAGTCCATCGGGCCGCCGACAACGCCTTCGAATACCAGGATCTCGCAGGGGCCGGTGGTGGTGAGCGCGGGGAAGACGAAATACTCGCCGATGTTCGGAATCAAATTGAAGCAGACAGCGGAGAAAGGTTCGCGCGGACGCATGTTCCGGACATAGGTGAGAGCAAGGGCGCGCTGCGGTTGCGCGAACGGAGATCGACTGGCGTCCGTTTCGAAGAGTGCAGCAATCGCACCTTTCCCACTGGCGACGATCAGCAAATCATGGCTGCGCACACACCCTTCCAGTTCCTCGAGACCGGCGGACTGGATGCGCAACTCGCCGCCCCGCTTGGTAAACTCATCCATCCAGCGCGGAATCTTGACCCTCTGGTCAACGGACTGGGCGCAATTATCGAGCCGTGCCGACCAGTCCATGGTCTTGCCGCCGAAACCGTCGGGCACGGTGAAACTCATTCCTTCCACGTGGGGAGACTGCTCCTCCCAGTAGTTCAGCCCGAGATTCCGTTCCAGTTCCAATGCCGAATCGAACATGCACTGGCTGGACATGACCCTGCCGTTGAGGATTTCGCGCGCGGATCGATCGGAGTAGAGGGTGACTTCGTAACCCGCAGCCAGCAAGCCCAGACCGAGTTGGAGGCCTGATTGACCAGCGCCTACAATGGCGATGCGCCTCATGCAGGTTGAATCCTGTTCCAGCCGCGACGGAAGTGGCCCGTGATCGTCAAGGGGTTCGGCTTACTCCATCAGCTTGGGGATGGCGGGTTCGGCCATCTCGGGCCCCATCGCCGAATAGCCACCGTCGACCGCGAGATCGGTGCCAGTGACAAAGGAAGCGTGGCTGGAGCAGAGGAACAACACTGCCTGGGCCACTTCCTCAGGCTCGCCCACACGGCCGAGCAAATGAAAAGCGCCTCCGACCTGGTTGGTCTTGGCTTTGTTTCCGTGAGTCAACTCGTCCATCAGCCGACACCACGTCCAACCGGGCGAAACCGAATTGACACGAATCTTGTCGGCGGCGAGATCCATGGCTTCGTTGCGGGTGAGTTGCAATGTCGCTGCCTTGGTCGCGGGGTAGAGCCAACGGCCGGTCTGCGCAACTTTGGCGCTGATGCTCCCGAAATTTACGACCGCGCCTCCTCCTCGCCTGACCATGTGCGGCCGCACGGCCTTTAGCATCATCACTCCGCCGACCACGTTGATGTTGTAGCTCTCCAACCAGTTTTGACGGGTGGCAGCCAACGCGTCGTCAATATAGACACACGCCAGATTGACAAGGAAATCGATCCCTCCGAAGGTGGCCACGGTACGTTTGACGCACGCAGCAATTTGGGCGTCATCGGCGAGGTCCGTCGGGACGAAAAGCGCACCTTTCCCCAGGGCCTTCACCACGGCTCGACCGCCCTTGGCGTTCACATCCGCGATGCACACCTGGGTGCCCTGGTCGCGAAACGCCTGAGCCACGGCAGCACCGATCAAAGTCGCGCCACCCGTAACGATGGCAACTTTTCCCTTCAGTCCCTCCATGCGTGTCTCCGAGTTTGCAGGGATTTCAAAGCACCGGAAAATTACCACGAGAACTCACCCAGAACAAGGGCCCTAGCCGCCCGGTCCCCAGAAGCGTTGCGCTGCCGCTTGCACTTTGCGGTTGGAGGAAGCTTAACAGGTCAGCTATATTGGGGCGCTCATTAGGGCTGGTCCCAGGAGGGAATCCAATGCGAAGAATTGCCATTGTCGGCGGCGGTCAATCGGGGTTGCAATTGGCGTTGGGCCTGTTGCAGAACCAATACGAGGTGACCGTGATCTCGAACCGTACGCCCGAGCAGATCGTCCAGGGCCGTGTTACTTCCAGCCAATTCATGTTCCACGACTCGCTGCAAAACGAGCGGGATTTAGGCATCAACTTGTGGGAGAAAGAGTGCCCGAACACGGATGGTATTGCGTTCTCCATCCCCGGCCCCGAAGGGAGCCGTGCTCTTTTCTGGGAAGCGCGACTGGATCACTACGGGCAGTCCCTGGACCAGCGGGTTAAGTTTTCCGGCTGGATCAAGGAATTTGCCAAGCGCGGCGGCAATCTGGTGATCAAGGACGCCGGACCTCAGGACCTCGACGGGTACGCCAAAGACCACGACCTCTTGTTGGTCGCGGCCGGCAAGGGAGAAATCAACCGGCTCTTCGAGAGGGACGCGGAGAAATCCACATTCGACAAGCCGATGCGGGCACTGGCACTCACCTATGTAAAGGGAATGACTCCCCGCCAGCCTTTCGCAGCGGTGGCGTTCAACCTGATTCCGGGAGTGGGCGAGTACTTCGTGTTCCCCGCGCTCACCACCACCGGCCCCTGCGAGATCATGGTGTTCGAGGGCGTTCCTGGCGGTCCGATGGATTGCTGGAACGAGGTTCAGAATCCGCAGCAACATCTGCAGCGCAGCCAAGAGATCCTGCAGAAGTTTCTCCCCTGGGAAGCAGAGCGCTGTCACAACCTTTCGTTGACCGATGACAACGGCATCCTGGTGGGGCGATTTGCACCCACGGTCCGCAAACCGATTTGCAAATTGCCTTCTGGGGCCCTGGCGCTGGGCATGGCCGACGTCGTAGCTACCAATGACCCCATCACCGGGCAAGGCTCGAACACGGCGAGCAAGGCCGCCGCGATTTATTTGCGGCGCATCCTGGAACACGGCAACAAACCTTTTGACGCCCCCTGGATGCAACAGACATTCGACACTTTCTGGGAGTATGCGCAGTGGGTGGTGCGGTGGACCAATTCGCTGCTCACACCGCCGCCGCCCCAAGTGCTGCAACTCATGGGCGCCGCCAGCCAGATTCCGCAACTGGCCAGCAAGATTACCAACGCCTTTAATAACCCGCCCGACTATGCACCCTGGTGGTTTGACGCGGGCGAGGCGGAGCGCTTGATTAAGCAGTTGTCGAATGCGGGGTGAGTCGCTAGCGCCCACCGAGCGGAGCAAAAATGGCACGGGTCAAAATCGTCAAGCCTGATCGGGTCGAGGACCCGATAGTTCGCGAGATCTTCGAATGGGTCCAAGAGATGGAGGGCGCCGTCCCCAACCATTTCTACGTCGAGATGAATTTTCCCGAATTTTTCAAGGCCAAACTTGGCGCCACCAAAGTGCTTTGGCAGGCGGGAGAGTTGCGCATCGATGAAATTCAGCATGTCGGGATTGCCGTGTCCAAGGCGAACGGCTGTCCCTACTGCACCGCTGCTTTTTGCACAATCCTGAATTACGGTCTCAAAGCCGACGAGGGAGAGGTCAAGAAATTTGTGGTGCACGGCGCCGCCAGCATCCCCGATCAACGGCTCCGCACCATCGTCGAGTTCGCCCTCAAAGTGAACGTTGATGCCGCCGGCATTACCGACCAGGACGTTTCTGGGTTGAGAACAGTTGGCCTGACCGACAAGGGAATTGTCCAGTTGTGCCATCTGGTGAGCGACTTTGCGTCCTACAATCGCCTGAACCTGGCGCTGCAAACGGACTATGACTACCGCGACCTGTGGCGGCAGCTCGCATTTGGCGAGAAGGGCTGGTAGCCGTCAACTTTTCAGACCGACGGATCACTTTGTTCGTTGCGCGTTCCTCGCTGTAACGGATGAACTGTTCCAACTGCTCGGCCCGGGGCAACTTGCAGAATTGGATCGCGCGGTGGATTGTTAGCGTGCTGTTTCGCAAGGCTTCCTTTAGTCGCGGACGCTCGACCTCAAGGATCGTTTTAAAGTTGCTGACGTTACCAGCGCCCACGGCCGCAATGTCGGCAATCTCTTGGAGCACATCAATATGCTGAGCTTCCGGCAAATTTGCCGAACCCTTGTACTTGCCCCCGGCGCGCGTGTTGTCGCGCGCGCTCTTCTGGAAGTTAGGCTCAAGTTTCAGCGCCAGGCGAATGCGGATAAACGCATTCCATCCGCGCTGGGGTTGATGGTGGATGATGATGAACTGCGGGGCTTCGTCCTCCCTGAACGGATACTCGATGCAGTGGATTTCGTGTCTACGCTCGACCAATGCTAATCGCCAGCGCCCAAAGCCAGCGAGAATCGTCCCGTTCGTCGTGATAAGAATCGGCTCGGGGACGGACTGTTCCTTCAGCCGGGCGGCGTCGTTGAACTCGTCTATGACACCCGTCCAGCCGAGTTCCTCCAGCGCGCGATGCAGCCGCACTTGTTCTGGCGAACAAATGACCGGACGCCCCTCCAACCGACTCATCGCAGTCGGATTGAAAGACTGCGGCGGCCGCGCGGGACATGGTGTTTAGGGGGCCCGGTGTTGCGGTCCTGGAGATCTCAAGCCCCGCTCTGCGCGGCATTTGCGAGTGTTAGTGAGGATGATCCACAGCCATGTTCCAGCAGGCGCTGGGCTCCCTGATGATCCACCGGTGGGGAAAAGAAATAACCCTGTCCAAAATCGCAACCAAGACTGATCAAGAAATCCAACTGTTCTTTAGTCTCGATTCCTTCGGCAATGATTTGCAAATGTAAACTGTGCGCCAGCATGATGATGAGGCGAACGATTTCACAGTCCTCGTTGTCTCCGCTTTTTATGCGAGCAACGAACGACCGGTCCACTTTCAGCACGTCTGCGGAGAATTGACGGAGACGACTGAGGGAGGAGTAGCCCGTGCCGAAATCGTCGATACTGATGCGGACCCCCAGCTTTTTCAACTGGGATAAAATCAGTTGCGCTCCTTCGGGGTCGCTCATGGCGATGGATTCTGTGACTTCTAGCTGAAGACTGCCAGGACTGAGCCCGGTGTCCTGAAGTACGGTGTCGACTTCTCTCAGGAGGTTACCGTGGCCTAGTTGCTTGGCAGACACATTGACCGTGATCATCAGTGGAGATTCTGAGGGACGTTGTTGCAATTGCCAAGAGCGAACTGTTCGGCAGCTCTCGCGGAGGACCCACTTGTTAATGGGAATAATTAATCCCGTCTCTTCCGCCACCGGAATGAAGCGGGCGGGCAACAGGAAACCGTCCTGCGGGTGGTTCCAGCGAACCAATGCCTCAAACCCAATAATTAGCCCGGTTGGAAGGCGCACGATGGGCTGGTAGTAGATCTCCACTTCGTTGCGATCGAGGGCCTTGTGCAAATCGGTCTCCAACTTGAGGCGTTTGACCGCGTGTGCGTGCATTTCAGCATCAAAGATCTCAGAGCGTGCCTTTCCAAGGGCTTTGGCCCGATCCATGGCAATATCGGCATCGCGAAGCATGTCAGCAGCGCTGCTGTGAGGCGTCATACTCAGAGCAATTCCAATGCTGGCGGACGTGAACACCTCCTGGCCGTTGAGTGCAATCGGGACAGAGAGTTCCCGCTGGATCCTCTGGGCCACGCGCAATGCGTCGCCCGGGTGCTCGATGCCACCCGCGAGAATGGTAAATTCGTCGCCACCCAGCCTGGCCAGAACGCCATCACTCGCAGGCGCGCCAGCAGATTCCGTGGGCGTGGGACGGGACACCGTGTCATCGTAGCGTAACGACCTGGTGAGCCGACGTGCGATTTTGATTATCAACTGATCTCCCACGCTATGGCCCATCGAGTCATTGAAGGCTTTAAACCCATCAATGTCGACAAAGAGGACGGCAAATTTGTAGTGCGGATTTTTCTTTGCTCGATCGAAGGCTCGTTGCAAGCAGTCCAGAAACAAATGGCGATTGGGCAGATCTGTCAGCACGTCGTGAAATGCGCTATGCTCCAGCTTTTGTTCGACTTGCTTGCGGTCCGTGATGTCGCGATTCACGATGACGAACTTCTCGACTTCACCGTGCGCGTTGCGAATCGCGCTGGCTGTCGACTCGAGGACCCGCCAACTACCGTCCCTATGGCGAACGCGGTATTCCATTCTCCGGCCAATACCGGTACGGCGCGATTGCCGGGCTACGCTCATCATTTGTTCGCGGTCCTCGGGATGGATCTGTTCGAATGCCCACGAGCCTTCCAATTCGTCAGGCGAGTACCCCAAGATGGTTTTGTACGAGGGGCTGTTATAAAGGCGTTTGCCATTGACATCCACAACAGCAATCATGTCCGCTGCATGCTCCGTGATCAGCTGAAACATCGCATCTCGTTCGGATAATCGGCGGCGCATGCGTTGGAACTCTATCTGCCTGAACAGGCTATAAACTCCCACCAACGAGGTCAGCCAGGCTATTGCGTACATCGGTTCTTTCAGGCTGATGGAGAGTACGGAGCTCAACGGCACATGGAGTGCGAGCGCTGCCAGAGCAGATGCGCCCATGCCGAGAAGCAGCATCATAATGAGGGCGGAAGGCAGCCAGTGCCACGATCTGCTCTGCCGGACCCAACTCAGTCTCGGCCAGATCGACTTGATCAGCCCGCTCCGCTGCCTGGATTGCATCAATCTTCTCCCAATCGTTGGGTCCGCGTGGGTTCTAATGTTCCTTCCAGCAGACGCTGCGTAACTGCGTCGTCATCGGCAATTAGAACTCTCATCGGTTTGCCGCTGGGTACACTACTTCAGGCTGCGGCAAAACCAGAGCGATCTCCTGCTCGAGTGCTTTGAGCGCTTCGTGTAACCCCTCTTCCTGTGCCGGGTATCCGTTCGCTTCAAGGGATGCCGCAATCTCTGCTCCGCACTCTCCTGCCAGAAGGCTCTGCAGTTCCGCATCCCGAATTACCCGCCGTTCATCCATGATCCAGCCTCCTCGAACCCTGTGTGCCCGCTCCGACTAGGATTTCTCCATCTCGCGCTTCGCAGTGAGCAGTTCCCCCAACCCATTCCAAAAACCGTGCCACCGCTGAAGAATCTCCCACCATGTACTCGGGTCCCTCTCTACACCATGGATGTGAACAAATTCGACTGGCCTCACAGCAGGCCGTGCTCTTATCGACCCGCCTAACGCTCTGGACAAAGACAATAGCGCCCGGCTCCCGCATGCTCGGCACACGTCGCTGCTGTCGCTAATGGCCTCGCATTGGGTGCACAATACGGCGGTTTGCAAGTTGACTAAGTTCATATCGCCTAGCGGCTTGCACAAATGTCGCCAGCCACTACAACATTCCGACTCCTTGCGGAGTGCGGCAGAGTCTCTGAACTCACCGCGGATCACAAGCCAACGGCACTATGTACCGCCCAACAACAAGCGTTCCCGAACGAAAGGGAAGGCATTTGGGCCTTGGCCTGTGCCACGTTTTGCTCCCTCATCCAAGAGTGCGCCGTACAAGGGACACATCACCATGTGTTTGTCCCGTTCACGGCCCATATCATGCACGATCACGGCCAAGGTGCAAGTGAAGCGCCTCCACAACGGGCCACCCGCCCACGAAGAGGACTAGCCCCTCCATAAACATGCACTTACTTAGATTATCCAAGTGTCTGACCAGCGATAACGTAGTCTTTACAGGCAAGAGGTAATATGCCGAGCCTCGGATACATGTCCAGCCCTCGGACTCCTTCTCGGCGACGAAGCAGTTATTCCATAGTTGCCTGGCTTCGTTCGGGGTTGCGACGACATAGTGCGCCATTGTCTCCTTTCGACGATGAGCTATTTGAGATAGCGAAGGATCTAGAAAGAAAGATCAGTTCCACCTGCTCAGGCGCCAGATAGCATGGTGAGCCACAATCGGTCGCGCGCTAAGAGCTGCGTGTGAGTCAGAGAGGGGAAGGATATGGCTGCCGACCGAGGCGAAGCGCAGGACGGCATCCAGAAAGTACACAAGCTATTTTGTGAAGGCTACACGGATGCGGTGCGCGATGATTTGTCCAAGTACTTGCTCTAGCAGCCCGCGTCTATAATGCGCCCTCCTTCATGATGGGCGCCGGAATAGCTGTGAGTTGGTGCCTACAACTTTGATTTGCAGATCTTTGCACCGTCCAGATCGAACATCTCCAAAAACAAAACCTGGTCGTTTACCCAAAGAATGGACAGAGCTCGAGCAGTCTAACGTTTACTGGCTATTCTTTTCCTATCATGTTAGCGCGCAGATGCATAATCGCCGTGGAGCGGATTTGGGAGACGCGCGATGCGCTCAGGCCTAGAGCCCTTCCGATTTGGCTCATCGTCAGCTCTCTTTGATAGTATAGCCAAATGACCTTTTGTTGCTGCTCTGGGAGCTCACCGATGGCGCATGCTACGAGTTTCATCGTTTCTGACCGAAGACAGTGAAAGAAAGGTGTTGCAGGTTGACCACCGCCCACACACTTAAGAAGACCTTCTTGGTTGCCGTCCCCTGATAGGCTCCGTTGTAGGCTCTCTAATTGCAGCCCGTGGATCTGACCCAGTAACAGCTGAAGATCGTGGAGGCTCATGCCCATGTGCTCTGCGGTCTCTGGCTGAGTCGGATAACGTCCAAATGAAGACGTGAACCGACTCCGTACTTCTTCAAGCCGCCGTGCCTGATACCGCAGCCTGCGCGGCCCCCAGTCTATCTCTCGCAAACTATCTAGAATCGCACCTCGGACGCGAAAGCGGGCGTAGGATCCGAACCGCACTTGCCGGTGCGGGTCGTAACTATACAGCGCATCAATGAGACCGATGATCCCGGCCTGCACCAAGTCCTCCAGTGGTACGCAACGGGGCACGTTGCCATGGATGCGGCGTGCGATATAGCGGACCAATGGAAGTTGCTCCAACACTAGACGGTCCCGCTCCCCGTCATCTCGCCATGCCAGAAAGACCGGTGCCTCGGTGCCGCCACTTCTTTTGCCTCGCAAGGAGTGCTTCATGACAACCTCTCCAAAACAGTCAAGTATCCGGCGGCGTGAGCCAAGCAATCGGAGAACACCTGGCGCACAGCTTTGTACGTGCTGACCTGTCACAGCAACGGGTAGCCACCCAATCGATCTTCGGAACCAACAGCCCCAATCGGATAATCCTCAGAGCCTTTGAGAAGTTCCCTTGTCACTTGATCGCGCGAGTCAAAGACCTGGGATGGGAAAATCTCCGGAGCAGCGCTTGCCGCTCCTCCACCGTCACGTCGTGGGAGCGCCAGATCTGCTGCCAAGTGACCTCGCAGTCAACACAATCTGGAGGCTGAATGACGCGCCGCACCCACGTTTCGACACGGTCGGGGGGAGGAGCCACCACTCTTTCCACACGATCAAAATAGGACTCCGTACCCCTGAGCCAACCCCTCGGGGTGAGGTGGTACTCGGTTTGACCTGAGTCGCAAGACATAGATCTTGGTTTAGCCCCTGCACGCCCGTAGCCACGTGCTCCGCTTTCGCAGGTACTGGTGGCAATGTGGGATAACGGATGAGGGACTGATCCAAGGTAGGTTCCGGCGTTTTGATTGCCGGAAATCCTTCCGAAACGTGGAACGCTGCTACGATCGTCACTGCAAGCGTTGAAGATTACCTCTGGAAGCAGGACCGAAGTTACGAGCACGACGTGCAGTGTTCGGTTTTGAGCGCTCAACCCGGACCCGGCGGCGGCTACATTTGCTGGCGGCCCGCCTGCCCAACTGACGGAGTGTGAGAAACCTTGGTGAGTGCCCAATTGCCTGATCCTAGCTCCCAGAATCTGAGGCTTGGCGATGATGCTGGCGGTCATAATTCAATTGCGGCTTCTTGATTCGGCACCTGCCCTCAAGCCAGTGTTGCAGAATCGCGAAGTCAGCCGGGAGAATCCGGAAGAGCTCGGAACCGGCCACACCGTGGGTACGGGTCCAGAAGACGCGGACCTGAATATGGATTACCCTCTCGGCGCCCGGTAGCAACAGATCAAAGGTCAGCACATCTCCGATTGCAAGAAGGCTTTTCTTGGTACAAAGCCCCAATCCTCCCTGGCTAACATCTGTGATGGTAATACCTACAGACCGATTGTTCTGGTCCTTGGCGACAACGGGACTCATCAGGGCGTATCTTGCGTACCGGCGGTGATCTCTCACCATGCTCGAATAGGCATTCTTTAGTGACTTCTCCGCGCATTCGACCGAAAATGGTTTCCGCAGCACCACATTGACACCCGCTATCGGTCGATTCAGCGCAGAAATCACAACAATGGTCGGTTTCCGCCGACCTTCGAAACTCCAAATCTTGCGCAAGAGCTCTGCGGCAGCACGATCGTCCTCCCAATCCAACACAATGAGATCGGCATTGCGCTCCGGCAGTAGTTCCAGGGCTCTTGAAGGAGTCATACAGACGCTGGTGCGGATCGAGAGCCGTTCCAGCAATCGATCCATCGCACACAGTACGTCAGTGTCCTGCGAAACGAGCAAACACTCAAATACCATGTCCGGTGTCATATCGGCCTTTGTTGTCCTGGCCAGTCCAGGCCGCATCGCCCGGAATATGCCGCCGCCACCCTGGGGGCATTGATGGCTGGAATTAACCCGACCGTAGACGCCACACTCGCGGGGCCGAGTGAAAGACCCCGAAGTCGACACGATATGATCGGGAGGCATGCTGCCACGACTCGCAGCACACTCGCCCAGAACCTGCTTCTGTTTTGCATTTCGCCTTGGTGCGTCTTCAATCCTTTGATTCCTGTGGCGCAAATACACTCCTGGACCGCCGCAGGGCCATTTCGACCGCATCGACCAGCAACGCCGACCCGGTCTCACCCATTAGCCGTGACTTTTCTACGTAGTCAGTAGCGCCTTCGCGCTTCAGCTTGGCCTCGTTCTTTTGAGGAAGACTGCTCAGCACGATCACCGGGATTTGAGACGTTCGTGGATCGCGTTTCAGTTCACTGAGCACCTCCGGTCCCCCCAATTTGGGTAGCAACATGTCGAGCAAGATGAGGTCTGGCACCTCGTTGCGGGCCACGCGTAAGGCCTCCTCACCGTCGGCAGCCGTAAGGACACTGTATCCAGCTTTGACCAGCGTCCTTTCGTTCACAACGCTTAGAAATCTGCTGTCCTCGACGAGAAGTAGTGTTGTCTTCACGGACGTTTCTCCCCACCCGGCCAGTGCAATTGCGTCGCCAGACCTCCGGAGTACTTGTTGCCGCCGGAATGTCGTGCCGTTGCAACATGCTCGCCGATCCCAAAGAGCGACGAGCAGTGCCCTCGATCCGAGAGCCGGAAGAGATTGTCTACATGTCGGATTGGAGCAATCGTCGAGTGGACGACACAATAACGAGGGCGGTGGCCCGGTTCATCGCCTCTTGAGACGCCGATGTGGCGGTATGTTCTTTCGAGGCGGACCGTATACCTACCTAGCATGGATGTCTGAGCCTCGGATAGACGTCCGACATCCGTCCGGAGTTGAGGCCGGCTCGTCACGCAAGTCTCAAGTCCTGAGAAGCTTGCAGTTGGCCGATAAATTGCGTATCACTCATGCGGATAGATTGGAGAACCGCTCAATGAGTGCGAGCCCGGTCAACAGCGTAGGCACGATGAGATTCTGGTCGAACTGGATAGATCGCCTGACCGAAGTGAATCGAGAACTATGGCTGCTACTGTCCATATTCCTGATTGCCGGTTTGCTGAACTGGTTAGTTTCATCGCACGGAGTGATCCTAGGACTCTACACGCTCCCTACTCTGTTTTCCGCTTACGTTTACGGTCGTCGCCATGCTGTGCTCGCGGCCATCGCAAGCGTTCTCCTCGTTGTCGTCATAAGTTTTGTAAATCCCACTCTGTTTGTTCGTTCCTCGGTAGCTCTAGGAGAAACAGATCGGTGGTTTGACCTGACCGTCTGGGGAGGTCTCTTGACGGTCACGGCCTATGCAATGGGAAGCCTGTACGAGCGAAAAGAAGGCTATTTACGCGAACTGCGCCGGACCTATTTCGGAGTCTTGACCATCCTCCAGCAGTTCATCTCCAATGACAAATATACGCACAACCACTCCCATCGCGTGGCTCTCTATGCCTCGACTATCGCGGCTCGCCTGGGGTTTGACGAAGAGCGAATCGATGACATTCGGGCAGCAGCCTTGTTGCACGATATCGGCAAACTCGAAACAAACCGCGACCTTCTTTACAAGGCGGCAAGCTTGACTCCTGAAGAAACGGGCGAGGTGCGCAAACAAGCAGCACGGCGGGTCGCTTTGCTGGACCCGGTGGGAGGATCCTTGCGCCGCATTCTACCTATCATTCTTGCCCATCAAGAGAAGTACGACGGATCTGGACACGCGGTGATAAAAGCGGAAGAAATACCCGTTGAAGCCCGCGTGCTAGCTGTCGCCGACGCCTATGACACGCTCACCAGTGATCGACCCTATCGTAGAGCTGTCACCCCATTCGAAGCCAAGGAGATCATTGTCACGGGCTCGGGAACAGATTTTGACCCCCAAGTGGTCGAAGCGTTCGTGAATGCTTTTCAGGCACGACAGATGGATCTGCCGGAAGGAGTGCTCATTTGAGAGGGGCCCCCAGTACGAAGGCAACGCTGCCGGAAGAGAGGGCGTAGCGCACTATGCCGCTGCGGGAATTTGAATCGGCGCGAGTCTTTGTAGGCGGTCCGCAGCAACCCCGGTGACCGATTGAATGAAGAAAGCCAAAAACTCAAGGCTGCCCTGCCGGGATTAGAGCAATTGCTCTACGCCGCGTGTCCGGGCAACAATGTCATCTGCTCGCCGGAGCAGATTTGCACCCAAATCTCCAAAATCTTCGGGGTGAGGAGCCATGAAGTGGCCTTGCTATGGATTCAAGGCCACTTTCTCAAGTTTCTCTTTCCCATCGAATTGGGTTGTGCGGGCTTTGTTCCTCTATCCAGTCCGGCCATCGCCAGTCGCACGGTGACCACCTCGAAGGCGGAGCGCTTCAATTGCTTTGCGAGGGTAAAGCACGTGCGGGTGTTCGAGCTTGCCCGGCTGGAGAGTTCGGAAACCCGCGCGGACCAGCACGAAACCCAAGTAATCCAGAAGCTCATGTCGGCGCCTGTGATCAATGGGAATGCCGAAGTTGTAGGCGTTATTCAGGTATGCCGGAAGGGCATGAACGCTGCCTTAGCAGGGCCGGATTTTACCGAAAACGATTTGAAGAAATTGGAGTTCGCGGCAGATATCGTAGCCCGATTGATGGCCATGAGCAGTGCCGTCGTTCGCGGCTAGAAGAATAGGAACGTGAGTTTAGTGCCGGCACAACTGAGTCCTTATTGCGCTCTATTTGCGCGGCTGCTAGAGACCTTCTGGGGTGCCCGCACCGTGGTCTCCTTCCTCCGCTTGGCCTACTGACTCCAGAACGATGTCCGAGGTTTGGACGGTCTGCATCGTCCGGGAGTATCAGCGTCGCCGCCAGGCAGAAGGTAAGTACCTGCTGGGAAGGCCTTCATTCCCTCGTTGGGAACATTGTGGCTTTGGACTGTGGGTTGCTCTTCAAATTGGTCAGGAGAGGGACCGCATAACTATGGCTTGGTCGGTAACTAGAAACGCCCACGGAAACTGTAGCCGTGATGGCGAAGCACAGGCGGGTGCCGGTCTTATAACTCGATACACCGGGGTGGCCTATGGAAAATCGCTCTAAGGAGTTCGCATTGCCGGTGAAGGTGTGGGGCACGGACAGAAACGGGTTGAACTTCTGTCAGATGGCACATGCACTGGAGATCAGCCAGCACGATGCGCTCCTCGATGGTATTCAGCGGCCCGTGGAATCAGGAACCATCGTTGGCGTGCAGTACAAAGAGAACAAAGCGCGGGCACGGATCGTGTGGATATTGGAAACCAGCGGCAACCGCAACCTAAAGATCCGCATTCGCCTTCTCGACCCTGCGGTATGCCCCTGGAGCAGCGTGCTGTCATCGATAGATGGGCGAGAGTTTCCCGCCCGTGAGCGCAGGCGGTCCATTCGCCACAAGATTCCCGTAGCACTTGAGCTGCGACCGGAACGGAACGGCTGCCCACTTCATGCCAGGGCCAGTGACATTAGTACGGGAGGCTGTTACGTGGAGACCCTGCTGCCTTTGGCCGTGGGAACGAAGCTCACCATTGGTATTTGGCTTGGCTCCGACAAACTACTCGCCGAGGGCCTCGTGAGGACTTGTGATCCCGCCGTCGGTATGGGAATCGAGTTCGCCGGCCTCACGCCCGAAGGAGCCCAGCGGCTGGGAGAGTTTTTGCAGTCCAGCTGCGTCCCGGAAGGTCTCCCTGGTCAACAGCACAACCCGCAATCGCGGGCCGAGGAGGAGGAGAAGTCGGTGTATCACCCTGCCATCGAACCCGACTAAACCCAGGGCTCGATGGTGACGGTTTTGGTCGCCTAAGCTTGAATCTATCCCTCACACGAGCAGAACGGTCGCGAGCCCGAACCGCGGACTGGCCGATCAATCGGCATTTCGTCTTGGGCTGGATTTCCCGAACGCTGGGATTTTTCTGCTGCATTCGGAACTCACCTATGAAGATACTGCTAGCGGAGGATTCGGCCGTCTATCGTCACCTTATCACTGCCCACCTCAAGAGGTGGGGATTTGACCTGACGGTCGCGACCGATGGAGCCGAAGCGTGGGAATTGTTGCAGCGACCCGATGCTGCTAAGTTGGCGCTCCTCGATTGGGTACTCCCGAAGCTGGACGGAATCGAACTCTGCCAGAGAATACGCAGCCGAAGCGACGCCGATTCCTATGTGTATACCGTCCTTCTCACGGGAAAAAACGAACGCAAGGACCTCCTGCAGGCCTTGGCGGCGGGTGCAGACGACTACCTCGCCAAGCCCTTCGATGAGCTGGAGCTGAAAGCGCGCCTGTTCGCAGGAAAGCGCATTCTCGAACTTCAGGAGCAACTGGTGTCGGCCCGCGAGTCTCTGCGGTTTGGAGCCACGCATGACAGCCTCACTGGACTTTTGAATCGCTCAGAAGTCCTCGGCCTTCTGCGGAAAGAAATAGCTCGGGCGAGCCGCGAGCAACAATCGATAGGGATAGCTCTTGCCGATATTGACCACTTTAAGAAGGTAAATGATACCTTCGGCCACCTCGCGGGCGACAAAATCCTCCAGGAAACAGCCCAGAGACTCAGTTCCAAGCTCCGCGTCTATGACGGTGTTGGCCGATACGGTGGCGAAGAGTTCCTGTTGGTGTTCGCGAAATGTGGCCTGAAAACCACGCTCGAGCGTGCCAACGAGATCCGAGAGCACGTCGCCCACGAAGTCATAAAGGACGGGTCCATCGAACTCAGGGTCACAGTCAGCATGGGCGTTACCGCCGTTGCCCATGGGCGCAAAGACGTACGACTAGAAACAGTGCTGCAGCAGGCGGATGTGGCGCTATATCAGGCAAAGACAAAGGGCAGAAACAGAGTCGAGTCCTTCATCCGTGCTGGCGGTACGGATGACGCCGGCCGGGGAGAGGATAGGGCCCTGAGGTCTCAACCACCGCGTACCAACCGCAACGGGTGACTCCAGGCGCACCGCCGGCGCCACGATTAGGCGCCGACTATTTTGTTTCGGATGGCGTAACGCACCAGCTCGGTGAGCGAAGACAGGCCGAGCCGGCGCATGATTCTCGCCCGATGATACTCTGCTGTCCTTACGCTGATGTTCAGTTGCGATGCGACTTCCTTGTTACTCTTACCGGTAGCCAGCAACTGAACGATCTCCCGGTCGCGTATGCGCAGACACCGCTTTTGTGGTTGCCCGGCTTTCTCAGTCGTGGCGTGACGCAGGCTGTCCAGGACTACCTGGGATGCAGCGGAAGTAAAGAAGGTCCTCCCATCCAGAAGGGCCTCGACCGCCATTACCAGGTCCCTTTCCGCGTCCGACTTGAGCACGTAGCCGCGCGCACCGGCCTCCAGGGCTTCCTCGATGAATCGTCGATCATCCTGCATGGTGAGGACTAACACTGGTAGATTTGGTACTGCTGTCAAAATCTGGGAGGTTGCTTCGAGACCGTCTAGTTCCGGCATACTGATGTCAAGAACGACGATGTCCGGGCGCAGCTGTTTGGCCATTTCTACTGCCTGTCGGCCGTCACTCGCCTCGAAGACGTTCCACCCCGGCTGAGCTTCGAGCAGTGCCCGAAGACCACGAAGCACAATCGCGTGATCGTCGGCAACCAAAATGGAAATCGTCTTCAGGTCCTACCTCGCATCAGACTATGCGGTTCCCCGCGCCAGGAAGGTAGTTCGTAGTGGAATCCACCCGCGGCTTGCAACCAAAATGCGCAAGTCTCTCCTGCGTGCGTGAACTGCATCTTCCGCCCATGCTTTCTTTCGGGATCGTGACCAAGATTTCCGACCAGGTTCCTGATCTCAGTCCTACCCGCCCCGCGGCACGATGAAGCTCGGTTCGTGCATCTCGCTCTGCTGTACGGAGGTGGTCAGCCAAACCAGCATTATTGAAGTGCCCATCGCCTGCGTCCTTCCGAGGGAATCATCGTAGACGAACGCAAGACAATATGACAACGGTTTCGAATACCTCCGCAACATTCATGGGCGGCAGCACGAAACTGGGTCCGATGCCGTCCTAACAGTGCCTCCTCGGTTAGCCTATCGAGTCGGATACGTGTGCTCCCTTTCGTAGTTGCCGCAATCAACTTACTAGTATTCGTACGAATTGACTTCCGGATTTGCTTGGCACAGGATGAGTGCATTCCAGCCTACATTTGAGTTGCCCGGAAGAATTTAGTCGAAAGGAGAAGTGTGTCACGCTCCTCACGATTGCGGAAACGATCTGCGCGCTGGCACGACTGCCGCTACAAGGCTGCTGACATCGCGCGGCTTGGCCATCAAAAGGCAATCAAGATGCAGTGGGTCAGGCATAAGGGCCTGGAGCTGAAAAACCGCGCGAAACCTTCTGCGGCGAGCGTTGCAAGATCTCTGCTGGTTTGATCCGTGCCCATTATGGATAGAGGAATCAAGCGCAAACGAAATATCTTGGTCATAGAGAATGCCTTCTCCAGCGATAATCTGAGCGTCAACGATTTGTTGTCGTCGGACGCGGAATTTCGCTGTGAAAGCAAGCCATGGGATGCGCTGGTTCCCGACCAACTCCAGCACTGCAGCGCTGAGCTCATCGTTCCGGTCGCCTATCCCCATCCCGAGAGCGCGAAGAAGTTGTTTCAATGGTTACGCAGTAATGCAACCGCTATTCCCGCTCTGGCCGTGCTTCCCGGCGAGCCTGACAGAGAGCTGTTAGAACTTGCATATGAGACCGCGGACGACTTCATACTGTGGCCCGCGAGGCCGGCGGAATTACACAAGCGCGCCCTCCGTTTGATAGGGGGCCCAAGGTCCGGCCCCAATGAGGCTCGACGACGGCTTGTCCACGAAGTCGGCCTCGCCCAGTTGGTCGGGAGCGATGAGCCGTTTCTGCGAGTCGTGGAACAGATCCCCCTGATCGCCACCAGCGGGGCCCCAGTCTTGCTGGCGGGAGAGACCGGCACGGGGAAAGAGCTGGCCGCGCGCGCCATTCACCTATTGAGCTCGAGGTCCGCGGGCCCCTTCGTGCCGGTAGATTGCACCGCCATTCCTGAGCATCTCCTGGAGAACGAGCTGTTTGGTCATGCTCGCGGCGCTTTCACAGATGCACACCGGGACCAAAAGGGCCTGACGGCGATGGCTGCAGGCGGGTCACTTTTTCTCGATGAAGTCGACGCCCTGTCGCTCGGCAGCCAGGCCAAGCTGTTACGGCTCCTACAGGAGGGAACGTACCGGGCGCTGGGTGCGCAACGATTCGATGAAGCCGACGTGCGCGTGATCGCCGCGACCAACCAGGACCTCCAGGTGTGTGTCCGCGAGAAGAGTTTTCGCTCCGACCTCTATTTTCGTCTCAACGTCCTGTGCCTGCGCATGCCTTCCCTTCGGGAGCGGCGCGGAGACATCACGCTGCTTGCACACCACTTCCTGAATCTGCTGAGCGCGCGCAATGGTACAACCCCTAAGACTCTCTCCCCGGCCGCTCGACGTAAACTGGGGAGCTACGACTGGCCAGGAAATGTGCGCGAGCTGTTTAACGTCATACAGAGGGCTGACCTGCTCTCTCCGGCACAGCAGATTCAGCCCAGCGATATCTCACTGCCGAGTCCGGGCGAGCCTCCCTGGAACACAACGGCCAGTTTTCGTGAAGCTCGAGCCCAGACGCTGGGCGCCTTTGAAAGGGAATATGTCGCCCAAATGCTGTGCAGACACAGCGGTAACATCACCCACGCCGCGCTGGAAGCGCAGAAGGATCGACGCGCTTTCGGGCGTCTCGTGAAAAAACATCACTTGGGCGGAACCGCTTGCTGACTCTGCCGGGCTGGCTTCTACCCGGTCCCAGGTCATTCCTGGCCCGCCCCCCGGTTCCTTCTTGAATGGCTTTCCTGTTTAGCCAAACGTGACGCCCCGTAAAAGGAATCAGCTAAGTTCCCAATACCCCGGGTTCTGCACCTGGGCAGGCCCGTTCTTAATTCTTCAAAATCGATCTCACCCATAGCTTTACGCTGGGCAACGTGATTGGCATTCTGTTTGCTGGGGGTCACGTGAGTTGCGAGTGAGGGCTTTCTTGTCACCAAGACGAGCAAAACCCGCGCCGAGGTTAGCGTCGGAGATCCTCAGGTACTTTCTTCGAAACCCGCAGGCGGGTGACAATCTGGAGGGTGTAACGCGTTGGCGTTTGGCGGACCAAAGAATCTACGAGACCGTGCGAACCACCGAGAAAGCGCTGGAGTGGTTGGTAGGTCGAGGTTTTCTGGTGAAAGAGTCCAAACCCTGGTGCGGCGACCTATACCGGCTGAATACCGGCATGCTGGAGAAGGCAGACTACTTTGTGGCCGGAGAGCCAGACCTGAAGCGTGATGTCGACGAGAAGTGAGCCGATCCTGACGTAGCGCAAGCTTTACGCTGAGCTCTGGGTGGCGAGAAGTCATGGCGTCGAGCCAGTCCTGGGATGCGGTGTGGAATCCACAGAAGTTGGTGCTCCCGGGATCGTGCTGCCCTGTGCATCGCGAGGCTCACGGTTTCTGTTTGCCGGATGCGGCTACGCCGCACCGTGAGCCTGTCTTTTTCTAAGAGCAACTCCCGGGAAGCGGACTGGAACACACTCTTCGGATCTGGCTTCCACGGGTCGCCGGGTCATTTCCGCCCCGTCGAGTTTTCCGTCAGGAACGCCCGCAAAAGTGCGCAAACCGAAAAAAAACAAGAAGACAACCGGGACATTTGCGCCCCACTTTTTGTCGACATCCAATTCCTGCCAGCAGTCTTGTGAGCCATTTGCTGGCGAAGCTCGTTCCACCCTTAGTCTTACGCTGACTTGCTCGGCTGGAACACACTCTTCGGATCTGGCTTCCACGGGTTACCGGGTTTCCGCCCCCGTCGAGATTTCCGTCAGGAACGCCTGCAAGAGTGCGCAAACCGAAAAAAACAAGAAGACAACCGGGACATTTGCGCCTCACTTTTTGTCGATATCCAATTCCTGCCAGCAGTCTTGAGAGCCATTTGCTGGTGAAGCTCGTCCCACCCTTGTTCTTACGCTGACTTGCTCGACTGGTATTCCGTTTGCTAATGCCAGCAGTGAGTAGTGGGTGAGTGCTTTATTCGGTGTGTGAGTCACTAGTCCCGTAGTGACAGGGCGAAGCTATATGTTGGCTCCCGAGATCATCGGTTCAGCATCCTCTGCGCCGCGCAGTCCGGAGGCCCGTGCGTGGTACGCGGTCTACACCTGCGCCCGTCACGAAAAGCGGGTGGCTGAACAGCTGGCCGAGAGGTCAGTGGAATTCTTCCTGCCTCTCTATCGCTCGGTACGTCGCTGGAACGACCGGTCACGATTGGTCGAGTTGCCTCTCCTCCCCGGTTATCTCTTCATCCACATCGCGCTCCAAGATCGGCTCCTGGCGCTTCAGATCCCGAGTGTTGTGAGACTGCTGTGCTTTCAGGGGCGCCCGGTTGCCCTGCCGGAGTGCGAAGTTCAGCAAATCCGCCACGCGCTTCATGGCAACCTTCGAATGGAGCCGCACCCATACTTGAGAGCTGGGTCACGCGTGCGGGTTACGCGCGGGCCCCTTGAAGGTGCGGAAGGATATGTCGTCCGTAGCAAGAGCACATTTCGGGTGGTGATATCTCTCCATCTGCTCCTGCGTTCCGTCGCAGTGGAGCTGGATGCCGCGGACGTTGAGCTGGTCCCAGGCCTTTTGGGCGACCGACCGAGTGCCGGATTTGCTCGCGTTGTTGCCTAGTATAGGAAGAATCGTTGACTGACTTGGGAAGGATGAGGTTGTTCCTCAGCCATTGAGGCCCCATGGTGGACATTCATTGTCACATATTGCCGGGCGTCGACGATGGAGCGGTCTCGTGGAAGATGGCGTCTGACATGTGCCGTATGGCGGCGGAAGACGGAATCGATCACATTGTCGCGACGCCGCATGCCAACCATCGCTATCTGCATGACCGCCAGACCCTGAGCGCCGCGCTCGACCGGCTACGCCGATTAGCCGGTGAGCATCCACAACTGAGCCTGGGCTGTGACTTTCATTTCTCCTTCGAAAACTTGGAAAGAGCGCTGGAAGATCCCCGGCGTTTTGTTATCGGTGAGACACGCTATCTCCTGCTTGAATTAAGCGACTTTGCAGTCTCGGGAAACACAACAGCCAACCTGCAGCGACTAATGGGTGCGGGATTCCTCCCAATCATCACCCATCCGGAACGCAATATGGTTCTCCAGCACCATCCCGAGTGCGTGCTTCCGTGGGTGGAAGCTGGTTCTCTGGTGCAGGTGACGGCCTCCTCGCTGACGGGCCGCTGGGGAAGGGTGGCGGAGCGGACTGCAAAATGGCTCTTGAAACACGATGCAGTGCATGTCCTCGCCACGGATGCGCACGACACAAATTGTCGTCCGCCCGTGCTTTCAGAAGCTCGCCGGGTCGCCGCCCGATGGCTCGGCGAAGAGGTGGCCGCCGCGCTTGTCAGTGACAATCCGCGTGCCATTGTGGCGGGACAACCGGTGCCGTATTGTCCCGAACCAACCCACAGGTGTTAGTTCGGTGCGTCTCGCGGAGACTTTCGGGCGTGTCGCGGGTTTGGATTCGATGGTCCACCAAGATCTTGCTCGCCAGATTGTTGAGGTCGGCAAAAACACGCTGCTGGTGATAAATGGCGTCTGGAGTAACGATTCAAGCCGGAACAACCCAAAGCAGCGCGACAGGATTGTCTGCGCTGACGCCAACAATTCGCGCCTTGAGTTGTTTAGCACTCCGAGTCCGTTGAAATCCACATGCTTAATTAACTAGAGGAGAAGAACCGATGAGAAGCAAATCAATCCTGGCAACGCTGTGTTCCATGCTACTTGTCTATGCCTCGCTGGCCGAGTCGGCTACTTCGGCGGCCATAGGGACACTCAGCTCCGACGGGCGTGCTGAGTTAAACGGAACCGTCACCACGGCCGGCGCCACAATATTTGCGGGCGACCGGATCGTCAACCCAGACAAGGCCAGCACAGCGCTGTCCCTGACCGGCGGCAGCCGGCTGATTCTTGCCGGGTTGGGATCCTTACAAATGAAGGAAACTGGGGGCCATCCGACGGCACGGCTCGAAAGCGGAAGGCTGGCGGTGCTCAGTCACGCCAATGCTCCAATCGTTGTAGAAGCTGCCGGAACACGCATCCACGGAGTGAATGGGGATGCGGTATATGCGGTCACCGTCAGCGGAAATAACTTGCAAGTGATCGCAAGCAAGGGCGGAGCAGAGGTCGAGGGTGCCGGTCGGACGGTGCAAGTCAGCGCAGGGAACACCCTCGATGCCAGGATGTTACCTGCTGATTCGAATAACGGGGACTCAGGTGCGCCGGGAGCAGCATCAGAAGGTGCTTTACGTTTCTTTACGTTCGAAAGAGTAGTCATAATTGCGACCGCAGGGGCCAGCGCCGCAGCCTTGGGTGCAGCGATCAAGAGCCTGCTTCGAACCTGCAGAGTGACGGGTTCGCCGTCGACGGTTAGCTGCGATTGATTGTCCGGCGCCGAGCTGAATTCGGGAAAGAGCGCAACCCTCAGATTCTTGGTGGACAAGCACACATGGCGTCAACAATCGAGAACACGGGCGAGCGGCAGAGGTTGGCTCCTCGCATTGCAGGCCGAGCGGAAGCAGTATCAAACGGGTGCTTATCGGGCATCCGAGTGAGAGGGCGTGCCCTGATCCTGAGCGCAGCCTGTCTCTGCGTCCCGCTGGTTGCGCAACAGGCGCGACCGCCCGCCGAAGAGCCGGCGCTACCCCTGCCGATTGTTCGCGATGAGAGGATCGATGACTTCAACAAGCGCTTCCAGGAACCGGGACACCACCCCCTTGGGGCGCTGCAGAACGCTCCTGCGCAAGACTATCGCCTTGGCGCCGACGACCTGCTTGAAGTGTCAGTCTTCGAAGCGCCGGAACTGAACCGGACGGTACGAATCTCATCTGGCGGTGAGATCTCCCTGGCACTGTTGGGCGTCGTTCAGACCGCAAGCCTGACAGTGCGGGAACTGGAAGTGGTCCTGCAGGAGCTGCTGCGGCGAACTTACATGAAAGACCCGCACGTAACTGTTTTTGTTCGAGAAATGCAGAGCCATCCGGTTTCAGTCTTCGGGGCCGTTCGAAAGCCGGGAGTGTTTCAAATTCGCGGGACGAAGACACTGGTGGAGGTGCTGTCCCTGGCGGAGGGACTGGCCGAGGATGCCGGCGATACGGTGGTGGTGATGCGCCGGGCTGGGCTGACCGGAGCTTCGGTCCCAGGCGAGGATTTCCCGGGGACGTGGTCGACAAAACCGCAGGGCGGACAGTCCGCCACTAATGTTGAAGCTGCGGACGCAAACAACGCAGTTGAAGTCAGTCTGAAGAATCTCCTGGAGTCCAGCGACCGCCGTGACAACCTGCTCATCCACCCTGGAGATGTGGTGAAGGTAAGGCGGGCAGGGGTTGTCTATGTGGTCGGGGAAGTCAAGAAGCCCGGTGGATTTGTGCTCAGGACGAACGAGAATATCACCGTGCTGCAAGCGCTCGCGCTGGCCGAAGGCTTGACGCGAACCTCCGCCAAGAGCAAGGCACGTATCATCCGGACTGATGACGCGAACCAGACAAGGAAGGAGATCGCCATCAATCTCGACAAGATTCTCGGCGGCAAGGTAGCCGACCCGCCGTTGCGTCCCAACGACATCGTTTTCGTTCCGAACAGCAGCGGGCGGAGCGCGTTGTATCGCGGGGCAGAAGCGGCCATTTCCATCGCTGGCGGTCTGATTATTTACAGGAGATAAAGTGGAGGAAAACAAGCTTGAGCTCTTCGAACCAACCGCTACAGACCCAATGCGTCGCGGTCCGAAGCTGCTGAAAGAATACGAAGTTGCGGAGGCCGAGCAAGAACTCGATCTCCGCAGTTACTGGCGAATCGTCCAGAAGCGCCGCTGGCTGGTCCTTTCGATCTTGCTCGCCGTCTTCACGATCGCGTTGATCGGCACGCTACGGCAGAAGCCTGTCTATCGGGCGCAGACCTTACTGGAAATTGAGAAGGAAAATCCGAATATTCTGATGGTGCAAGAGTTGTTCCAGCTCGAGACCGTCTCCGACACCTACCTGGAAACCCAGTATAAGATCCTGCGAAGCGACAACTTGGCCCGGCGTGTGGTCGGTGAGCTTCATCTGGATCAGGCGCAAGAGTTCAACCCGTCAGGTGGTGGTTGGTTCCGAAGAAAGCAGGTGGTTCCCGCTCCGGCTGCACCGGTGGATTCCAAGACGGGACAGGCTGTGTTGCACCGCTTTGAGGACCGGCTGGGCGTCGAACCCGTACGACACAGCCGTTTGGTTCAGCTGAGTTTTGATTCCGAGGATCCTCAGTTGGCCGCTCGAGCCTTGAATGCCCTCACCGCAAACTATATCCAGGGAAACCTGGAGAACCGCTGGGAGGCGACCCAGAAGGCCTCGCAGTGGCTGTCACAACAACTGCAGGACCTGAAGGCCAGCCTGGAGAAGTCGGAGAATGACCTGCAGCAGTACGCGCAGAGCAACGGGCTGCTATTCCTGGAGAGTGAGAAGGGGCAAACGGAAAACATCGTGGATGAACGCCTCCGTCAACTCCAGGATGAGCTGACTAAGGCCCAGGCGAACCGCTATGCAAAGGAATCTCTCTACCGCCTCGTCGTAGCTGGCGATGCCAGTTCAATGCCGGGCGTGGTCGACAACAAGCTTATGCAGGACCTCACCGTCCGGATCGCCGACTTGGAGAAGGAGAGAGCAGCGCTGGCCCCAACCTTCACCGACGACTATCCCAAGGTGAAACAGGTCCAGAGTCAGATTGACAACATCGAGAAATTGCTCATGCAGGAGCGCAAGCGTGCGGCCCAGCGCATCATGAACGAATACTTGGCGGCCGGTCGCCAGGAGGGTTTGATCTTGGGTGCCTTCGAAGAGGAGCGTAAGCACGCCAACCTGGTCGCGGCGCGAGCGGTGCAATACAAAATCCTGAAGCGAGAGGTCGACACCAACAAGCAGCTGTATGAAGGTCTACTGCAGCGGCTGAAGGAGGCGGGAGTCTCGGCCGGCCTCAAGGCCAGCAACATCCGGATTGTGGACGCGGCCGTGCCCCCCAACAGTCCTGTGAAGCCCCAGCTGTTTTTCAACCTCACGCTCGCCCTGGTCCTCGGATTGGGCGGCGGTGTTGCCATGGCTTTTCTGCAAGAGCACCTGGACAACACGCTGAAAAACCCCGATGATGTCGAGCGCTTTCTGGGCGTTCCAGCACTGGCTTTGATTCCCTCTGCCGCATCAGCGAGTCACTACTCTACGAAAGTGCGTGGGCTGTTCGAACAGGACGTGGCGCCGAGCAACGGAGGAGGCAAGCTGGTCACCCGGAGAAACGCGCGGCCCAAGACTTGGATCCACATCGACGGAAGCGGGACCGAGGACTCGGCGCTGGCCGAAGCCTTTCGCAGCCTGCGAACGTCAGTATTGCTCTCCACCGCGGAGCGGCCGCCCCGCTCCCTGATCTTCTTGAGTGCCGAGCCCGGTGAGGGCAAAACGACGACCGCCAGCAACCTGGGCATCGCACTGGCGCAATTGGGCAAGCGGGTCTTGGTGGTTGACGGGGACATGCGCCGTCCCTGCATGCACAAGCTCTTCGGGATTCAGGATCGTTCGGTGGGACTGGTCAGCTATTTAACTGGCCAGCACGAGTGGCACAGCCTCCCGCGCCCAACCAGGACGCAGGGTCTCGACTGCCTAGTCTGCGGCCCCGTGCCTCCAAATCCGAGCGAATTGCTGTCCTCGGAGCGCATGCAGGCCCTGGTGCGCGAGGCGGTTGGGCAATATCACTTTGTGCTGTTGGACTCACCCCCGTTGCTTAACGTCGCAGACGCGCGAATTCTCACCAGGATGGTGGAAGGGGCCATCCTGGTGGTGAGAGGGGGAACGACACCACGGGACCTGGTGCGCCGTGCGCAGCTCCATATCCGCGCTGTTGGTGGGCACCTGCTCGGCGTCGTGCTCAATGACGTTAACCTGCGTCAAGATGGCTACCACTACAAGTATTACCGATACAAGGAATACGTTGATGACCGTGAAGCGATGCTGGGAAACGACTGACAGTCAGCCAGCCTGTTACTGTCAGGGAAAACAGTCCAGCGCCCGGGAAAGGGGCAATCCCCGTCAGACTTTCATAAATAGTCAGCCATTGTCCCCAGTCCATCACAATCAAGGCGGTGGCAGTCATCGCTCCCGCCCTGCGGATAAACAATGCAGAACCATTTCACAATGCTGCGAGTTACAGGGCTCTCCGCGAGCAGATACACCGTCAAGCCATACCGCAGTCATTCTTGCCAATGATGAAACTAAGAACTGCTGCCTTGCAGGGAGTGCGCCCGGGCAGGCTCGGAAGCGGCATCGGGCAGAAGCTCATTGCCAACATTCTTTTCAATCTCGCAGGCCAACTCTATGTCCTGGTGTTAGGAATAGCGGTGGTCCCATATATCGTGCACCGTCTTGGCTCTGGGCCTTACGGCCTGACCGTGCTCGTGGCCGCTCTTGGCGGTTTTGCCGGTCTGCTGAATCTTGGAATGGGTACGGCCCTCTCCAAATACGTCGCGGAGCTTTACTGGCGGCAAGATCTGGACCGGATTCGCAGGCTGTTTCATACGGCACTGGCGGTTTCTCTCCTGGCCGGCGCCGTCAGCTGGTCGCTGCTGATCGGGTTCAAGCCCTGGGTCGCCAGCGCGCTATTTCATGGGGATGGAAGCGCCGAGCGCTACGGAGAGTTTGCGCTTTACGTGACCGCTTTTGGCGTGCTGCTGTCGATGCTTACCGAATCACTCTCGGCGCTGCCGATGGCCCTCCAGCGCTTCGATATCTGCAACGGTATGAACATCCTGTTATCCACTCTGAGGAACCTCGGGGCGGTCTTGATGCTGGCCCTCGGCCTTTCCATCAGGGGCGTGCTCTTAGCCTACTTGTTCGCAAGTATTGTGGGCGTGCTCGGCTATGCCTACTGGGCACGCAGATTGATTCCCAACTTGAGTTTTGTTCCTAAGTTCGCTTGGGCGGACTTCAAGCAGCTTTCGGTCTTTTCAGGTTCTGTGCTGCTCGCTGGCCTGAGCGCGGTCGTGGTTCACAGGTTGGATCGTGTGGTGTTGGCCTATTTCCTTCCGATTTCCGTGGTGGCGTTCTATGCGATCCCATACTCTCTCGCTGAGAGGACCTCGATGGGCGTAGCCAGCGTCACCTCGGTGATTTTCTCTTTGGCGAGTGAGCTTTCGGCGATGCGAGAGCAGGCCAGACTGTGCGAGCTTTATCTGCGGGCAACGAAGATGGTGCTGCTGGTGGGCCTGCCGGTGACGATTTTGCTTGTCGCCATCCCGGGTCAGATTCTTCGATACTACGTGGGCGCAGAATATGCGAATCAGGGCGCCTTCGCATTGCAGTTGCTTGCCGGCGGCTTTTTGCTCAATATCCTGGCCAGGGTCCCGTTTGCGATTGCCCAAGGGATCGGACGGCCTTGGATTTCTGCCAAGTACTCTGTGTGGAACGCAGCCGTAAATCTGGTGTGTTTTTTTATCTTCATCCCGCGCTTGGGTGTTCTCGGCGGGGCCCTAGGTTTTCTGATCTCCGAGATCCTGGTCATGCCCTTGTTTATTGCTGAGGTGAACCGCTTGGTCGGCGTCTCATGGTGGGTAGTGATCACTCGTGCATATCTTCGTCCATTCATCTGCGGCTTTATTGGGTTGGTCTTGCTCTGGGTTCTCCGCTCTTACGCGGATTCTCTCTGGGTATTGGTTCTGTATTCCCTGCTGGCACTTTCGACCTACGGCCTTCTGGCCTTCCTGGTTGCTCTCGATGATCGTGAGTCCCTTGGCATCCGCACTTACCTGAGTTCCCTGTGGCGTCCAGCGGAGCGCATCGCGAATGTCTGACTCCATTCGCAAATTCACGATTACGGCGGCGATCCCAACCTACAAGCGGCCGGTGAAGTTCCGGCGTGCCCTCGAGTCCGTGCTGGGGCAAACCGAGAGTCCTGACACGATCATCGTCGGAGACGACGGGTCCGATGAAGAAACCCGGTGTGTTGTCGAATCATTCCGCGATCCTAGAATTGTCTACGTGCCGCGTCAGCCGAAGCGCCGGATGACCGACAATTGGGATTTCGTGATGCGCTGGCCGCGGGGTGGGTTAGTCGCCCTGCTTGAAGACGACAACTTCTGGCTTCCCCATCACTTGGCAAATGCCGGCCGACTCTTCGCCAAATTTCCTTCCGCGGGCTTGTATCACGCCGGGCATCAGGAAGCCTGGGAAGAGAACGGCCGGATGGAAATCTACCGAACCTGCCTTCCCCGGTGGCAATCGCGCCTTCGCGAAGAAGGCGGCGGAATCGTACAGGCCGAGGAAGTGGTCCTGGACGCGCTGGTGTGCGGCTCCATCAACTCGAGCACCGTGGTCGTCAGACGGGAAGCCCTGGACTCGATGCCCAGTTTCGATCATCGCTACCTGATGGGAATGGACACTCTCATGTGGACCCGTATGGCACTGGCGTATCCCTGCATCTGCGGCCCTGAGCTAGACACGATCTATACCTACCACGGCGAAAACGTGAGCACGGCGGAAATCAGCACACGGAGGGCGGGCCGCCAAGCCCGCGCCGTGAGGAGGATGGTCTTGTCGGAAGCTTTGGCCGCAGGCGTCGTAACGGTGGCGAGGCTTCGATCGTTCCTGCTCACGCTTTCGCCAGCGGACTTGAGTGGAGTGCTCACGATGATGGCCCATCCTGCAACGGGCCCGTCGATCCGCTCGCTGGCAAAAGAAGTCTGGCGGAAAAGAGCCGACGCCCGCCACAGTACGGGTTACATGCGGGCGACCGGACTCCTGGGCTTCGGACTGCTCCGCCACGTAGATTGGATTGACAGGCTGCTGAGCACGACGGTGCGGCTGCACATGGCGGGTAGGGTTCTCGCGCCAAAAGCGCGGAGTATGAGTTCATGATGCAACCTACGATGTGCGGCATCGCTGAGAATGACTGCCACCAGCAGCGCACTCACGAATACTACGAGTGCGCGCGGGAAGAGATGTTGGACTTCGTCCCGCAGCGCGCCCGAACGGTGCTGGACATCGGCTGCGGAGCGGGCCGATTTGGCTCCCTGCTGAAGCAGCGGCAACCGGTGGAAATCTGGGGCGTGGAGCCGGATACGAATGCCGCGCGCCAAGCGTCCACACGCCTCGACCACGTCCTGGTCGGCGACTTTCCATCCGGCGTCAGGTTGCCAGAAAGATATTTTGACTGCATCCAGTTCAACGATGTCCTCGAACACATGGTAGACCCGTGGCACGCCTTGCGAGTCGCCCAAGGCTGCCTGTCCGACCAGGGGGTCGTCGTGGCCTCCATTCCCAATGTCAGATTCTTGCCGATTTTGTATCGCTTGCTGGTGCGAGGGGAATGGACGTACACCCCCAGCGGTATCTTGGACAAGACCCACCTGCGGTTCTTTACCCGAAGCACAATCTTGAAGATGTTTGAGGAAACGGAATACCAAGTGGTACGAATGCGGGGAATGTTCCCGGACGGGCACTGGCAGACCAAGATCTTGCTCGGGGTCGCCCCGTGGATTGTCAAGGACGCGAGATACATGGAGTACGCAGTCGTCGCCCGCCCGGCATCGCAGCTCGGCGCTCTCTCTGAAGAGTCTACCGCCGGCCAGTCAGGAATGCTGTTACAGTCTGAAGGTTTCTGAACCGGGCATGGGTCGAATCGCTGTCCGCGAATGGACCGAGGCGCGTCGGCACGCAACAAAGACGCCTTCCAAAGAAGAGCACTTCGGCCGGATGGCAAATCCCGGATCCCTCGAGAGACCTTGACAGCAGGTGGCAATTCACGCACCGCCGCGAGTCCTCCTGCTGGTTGGTGATGAGTCTTCTAGACCGGTTTCTCAGCAGGCATCGCCAGGGCGGCCCTTTGCACACGAGACCCACGGTGTTTGGTCGCAAGTGGGCGATCACGGCTGCGCTGGTCGATCTCTTTCGTTGCCTCATGCGTTTGCAGACGGTTTCATTCAAGGGAAAGCAAATGCCGTACTTTTGCCGAAAGGACATGATACGCACAGGCCGCTCGCATGCCCGGAGAGTACGAGAAGCGATTGAGAAAGCGGAGTCAGAAGTCATGGGTTGCTTCGACACGCCCCGGAGGGACTGGTGGGGTACTCTGATCAATCGTGAAGAGATCAGATGGTACCTCAACGCCAGCAGAGAGAGGATCCGGCTTGTAATCAAGAATGTTCTGGACTTCGTGGAGCCCGGGGCCAATATTGTCGAGGTCGGTGCGGCATATGGAGTGACCATCCTTGCGCTTCGCAATCTGGGCTACCGGGTAGTCGCCTCAGATGCCGAACACAGTATCCGCTCTTACGGCGATGCTTTGGTTCAAACCGGGATCGAGAACCGTCGGTGGGATTTTCACTTAGATCCGTGCCCATTTGACAGCGGCAGTGCTGACGCGGTCATCGCGTCAGAAGTTCTAGAACACCTCCAGATAAGTCTCAGTGCGGCCATCCTTAGGGTTAAGCAACCGCTCCGCCCGGGTGGTGTTGCCATCTTTACGACCCCGAACATATGGCGACTCGGCAACATACGCAAAGTGATTAAGGGAGAGAATGTCTGTGAGGCATTTCCGGACACTCCTGCAGTGAAAAATGGGGTCATCGTTGATGCTAGATGCCACCCGCGAGAGCCCTCGATGAAAGAGTTGGAAGCCGCGACTCTGGACAATGGACTCTCAGTTCTTCGAAAACAATACTTCTCTGCGGAGGGCCTTCCTCCGATCAAGCGCTCCGCTTTTGGGGTACTGCCCTTCTTCAACGCGCACCTGCTCTTAGTCGGACGAAGGGACGGCCGCTGAGGAGAGAATCACGGGCTGGATCAGTGTCGAGTGAGTCTCCAATATCGAAGGCTACGCTGCCTCGCCACGGATGCGAGTCAGTAACGTGCAAGGTCAGCAGTGCAGTAGAAGTGCAGACGAGCTTCCTGAGTCATTGATCTCTTGAGTGGTTATCTGGGCTGTGTGCAGCCAGCGTCGCGGAAGCAAAACGGGCAATCGAAGCCAGACCTCGGCGGCTTAGTCTGGCCGTGCTGGTCCTTATGACTTTTGCCGCAGTTATGGCAGCACATGGTCGAACGAGGAAAGAGAATACCAAGTGGTACGAATGCAGGCAATGTTCCCGGACATGTTCCCGGACGGGCACGGGCAGACCAAGGTCTTGCTCGGGGATCGCCCCCTGGATCGCCAAGGAAGTGAGGTGCAGGGAGTACGCAGTCGTCGCCCGACCGGCATCGCAGCTCGGTGCTCTGTCCGAACAGTCCGCGACCGGCTGGTCGGGGAAAACGTTGTAGCCCGACGTTTCTGAACTGTCGCAGGTCGAACCCGTGCCTTTAGTGGACTGTAGCATGCGGCTTTGGTTGCCCATGAGTCTTCAAAACCGGTTGCCCAGCAGGTATCGCCAGGACGGCCCTTTCTGCACGAGAGCCCGCACGATGTTTGTTCTCACGCGGGCAGTTACGGCAGGGCTGGTCCATTTGTTTCGCTGCCTCAAGCGCTCGCAGACCTTTTCATTCAGGGGAGAGATGTTGCCTTACTTTTACCACGGTTATGGCAGCACGTGGTCTAACGAGAGGGCTGTTGAGGTGGCGATTGCGAAGAGTTTCCTTTCAAGGAACAACCCTGGAAGAGTGCTGGAGATCGGAAACACCTTACGACACTACCTGAGCTTTACTCATGACATTGTGGACAAGTATGAAAAGTCCCCCGGAGTTGCAAATGAAGACATCGTGGACTTTTGTCCTGCACAGAAGTACGACCTAATCGTAAGCATCTCCACGATGGAGCACGTGGGGTACGATGCCGGAGAGGCGCGAGATCCGGGAAAGTTCCTGAGAGCCTTTGCAAACATAGTCGAAAGGTGCCTGGAGGATGGTGGGAATCTGCTTGTCACCATGCCGCTCGGCTATCGGCCAGAGGTAGACGAGTTCATAGGGTGCGAAGCCAAGTCTGTGTTTTTGGACCTTCACTTCATGAAGAGGATTTCCTGGGACAACCGCTGGCTCGAAGTGGAATATGACGAGGTAAAGGGCTCTGGATTCGACTTCCCCTATCCCTGCGCCAATGCCATCGTTGTGGGCGTCTTGCACAAGGGAGAGTCCGAACGCGAGACCACAGAAAACCGGAGTGAGCTCCCAGACTACCAGAGCCCCATCGTGGGCTGACCGAAAGTGGAGAGTGGCAAGGCACCCTTGGTCAACACTGGCCGTGAGTTGCCCAGTAGTGGAGAACCGGATTCCAATGAGCTCAGTTGGCGCCCAAGTCAAACCGCGTATCCTGATCCAGCTAACGGCCAGCCCCTATGGGGGCGTAGAAACGCACGCTTACTACCTGAGCCTTCTGCTTGCGAAGAATCAGGCTGAAGTCACCCTCACGTCGCAGAGAAAGTTCGAGCTGAACCAAGAGTGGACCGACGCACTCAAGCAGGCGGGCGTGCGCATCGTCGCTCCTCCCTCATGGACGAAGAGGATCCACGGTCCGTGGGGCCTGGTCCCGGCCCGGTGGCACCTGGCCTGGCACCTCCCGGAGAGGTTTTTCGACGTGGCTATCGGACAAGGCCATGGAGGCTCGTTTACCTGGCTTCGCCGCTTCGTAAAGCCTTCCGGCCTTTGTTTGTGGCACGAGTATTGGTATGGGGTCCCGACCCGCGGGGATAACTATCCGGCTGATTTCCGTACGCCGTCTTGCCAAGTGTTTCCCTATCGAATCAGGCGCATGGTTAGCCGCATGGATGGGATTGTGACCGGTTGCGCACGCGCCCGGAGAAATCTGGTCGAGATACAACGAGTCAGAATACCCCTTCACGTAATTCCACCTTTGAACAAGCTCCAGGGCGTACCTGAGGCCATAGATAAGAAATATGACGAAACCTCAACGCTCCGGCTCGCTCTGTTTGGGAGGCTCGGCCACGGCAAAGGCGTGGGAACGATCCTGGGGATTTGGAGGGAGCTGAATATTGGTCCGGCGGAACTTCACTTCTACGGTGTCGACCCAGGAGATCGGTTTCGCCGTCTGGCGGAACAGATGTCGTTGTCAGGGGTCTTCTTTCACGGCGCCTATGAACGGGCCGACTTGCCGCGGCTGCTGCACGAGACGGATGTGGGTCTGATGCTTTCCTTCGAGGAGGGCTACGGCTTGGTGGCGTGGGAGTACATGACCTGTGGTGTCCCCTTTGTGATGACCGACGTTGGTGCGTCCCCCGAGTTCACATCGGGAAATCCAGACGGGCTCCAGGCGCCCGTCGAACCCAAGGGAATCAAGAAGGGTATCGAAGAGATGGTTCGTAGAGTCCGATCAGGAGAAACCTCCCGATCCAGGCTTCAGGCATTTCACCAGAAACATTTCTCCTATGACCGTGCGGCTCAGCTCCACCTCCAATCGCTGCTCGAGCCGGATTCCTTCTGGCCCAGAGCTTAGTGGCGCGCGTGGGCAAGACCCTAGTTAAGACGGTGGGCAGCCAGGGTTATTCCTATGGGGTCAATGCGAGTAATTCTATCCGTGGGCGGCACCTGGCACGCACCCCATCTGGCATACCAGCTGGAGCAGTATGGCATCCTGGAAACCGTCTTCAGCAGTGTACCGCCCTCCAGATATTTGCAACGTGCGTCGATTCCTCGGCACCGGCTGCATTGGTGTCCGTTTCCAGAACTCGTGGGCCCGAGAGTCGCGCATCTGCTGCATCTTCCCCCCCGGCTTCGCCGGCGTTTCGATTACCAGTATGCGGTCAGTTTTGACCGGACCGTGCGTTCCCTGATGGAAAGGCAACACTTGGATCTTTTCGTGGTCTTCAATCGTTTCGGCCTGGAAACATTGCGTCTTATGAAGCGCCGCGGAGTCTGCACGGTGGTCGAACGGGCCTCCACGCATTCACGCGCTCGAGAACGGCTGCTCGACGAAGAGTGCGAGCGGGTGGGAGTAAGCCGGATCTGTTCCCGGCTGGATCCCAGGGTCCTCGAACGCGAGTTGGAAGAGTACGAAGTAGCCGACTACATTTCGGTTCCTTCCTCCTTTGCTGCCCATTCTTTTGTGGCTGAGGGCATACCCAGGTCAAAGCTCATTCGCGTCCCTTTTGGTGTTGACACAGATTTGTTCCAGCCGATGCCCGCGGAGCACTCCACCTTTCGTGTCATCACAGTCGGGAATCTGGGGCTTGAAAAAGGTACCCATTACCTGTTGTCGGCGCTTGAGAAGTTAGGAATTCCCGGAACAGAGCTGATTCTGGTGGGGCATCTCGATGACTACTTGCGAGCGCGACTGGAAGAAACACATCTTCGATGGGTTGCTCCTGGGAAAGTGCCGCAGCCGCAGCTTCCGCTCTGGTACAACAGCGCCTCGATCTTTTGCTTGCCCTCCATTCAAGAGGGGCTGGCCATGGTTGTTTTGGAAGCCATGGCGTGCGGCCTTCCCGTGGTGGTTTCCGCAAATACTGGGTACGCTGGCTTGATCCGGGACGGAGTGGAAGGCTTCGTTGTCCCGGTCCGCGATACCGAGGCGCTGGCTGAAAAAGTCGCCCTGCTCCATCGCGAGCCCGAACTGCGGCGAGAAATTGGCATGCGGGCTCGGCAGAGGGCGGTCGAGTTTACATGGAACGCCTATGGCCGAAAGATCGCAAGCGAGTATTCCAGAGTCGTAGGGGCCTATTCCGGAGCGGCGCAGAGGGTCTCCATCCATGCAGGTTTCTAGCCTATCCCAGAGCTCAATCGAATCTCGTCCAAAGCACGTCGCGCAATCAGTACGCGTTTCCTTCGTGTTGATCCTGGCGACCCCTCTGCTCTTCTATGTTGCCACGTACTGGGGCCCGGAGTCGGTCGGCCGGCAGCTCGTTCTCGGGCTGAGCGGTCCCTTGTTTGTCGCTGTCTGCATCGGTGCGCTCTGGTTCCGCAAAACCATCCCTGGCAGACATTCAACAATTCTTTTTTCTATTGTGTGTCTTATTTATATGGGGGACTTCGGTCTGCGTGCGCTCTATCTTGCCATCTTCCCGGACCTCGTAACGTTTCCCAACGTGGATCCGATCCATGACCAGTTGACGCTCCACCGGGCCCTGCTGTGGGCGCAACTCGGCGTGCTTGCCATGGCGGTCGGATATTTCACGAAACCTCGCACGGCTGCCGGCGGCGGGCCCGGGCCCGGGAGAATCCGAGCGAGCGCGGCGGAACTTCTTCGGCGGGCCTCTACGCCAAGGTTTCTGTTGGGACTGTACTTGGTCGGCTGGATTGGCCGAGCTTACATGGTGTACACCGGGTCGATCTATTGGTTCTATAACTCCCCAAGTTTTGACTTGATCGCTGATAGGCCCAATCCTTACGTTGCCGGCCCTTTGTCGCTCTTGTCTGAATTCTGTCCCATCGCATTTGGAGGCTTGACCGCAGTTGCGTTCAGCATGACGTGGCGCTTTTTTCAATACCTTGTGTTGGCGGCAATGGTGTCGGTGGAAGTGTTCTACTTCAGCCTTGGCCTATACAAGTTTGGCATGATCGGCGCCCTTCTGATTCCGCTGGTAGCCCTCTGGCTCAAGAAAGGACGCTTTCCCCGGAAGGCAGGCATTTTGCTGGCACTCGTGGTTGTCGGCCTTATCATGCCGATCACGGATGCTTTACGGTCCAGCAATGAATACCTTCGGGATATCATATTGATGCGCCCGTCTCTCGACTTAGCTCGTATCGTTCCGGGTGAAGCCAGGGAAGTTTATTCCGTTCAGCACCTCAACCTCCGATATTTTGGCGACCAGATGTTCCAGCGGCTGAACGGCGCTGAAGCACTGATCGTTGCCGAGAAACTGACCCCCCCCGGCTCGTATTACTGGGGGGCAACCTATCTAAACGTGGCCAAGTTGGCAGTCCCACGCCTTTTACGGTTTTGGTCGAGCGAGGCGTTCTACATTCCGTGGGAAACGGATTATGTGGGCAAAGCCAGCATGGATCCTACCGTCGTTCCCATGCCCATGTTGATCGAGGCGTTTCTCAACTTCGGAATTGTGGGTGTTCTTGTGGTGATGGGTCTGACAGGCTGGGCCTACCGTTTCGTCGACTCCTTCGGGGCCGTATGTTCCACCTCGGCTCTGGGCATCGGGACCTATGCCTATGTCGTATGGAAACTTGCGGATGTGGAACTGAACCTTTTCGGTATCTTCCTCACACCGCTCAAAGCCGTCCTTCTCCTGCTTTTTCTGGTGTGGGTGTGGTGCCAAGCTGCTGGGCTCCAGTTGCCTCGACGGAAGAGTGGCTCGTCCCAAAGAGAAGCTGCCCTTCAACAATCCGGGAATCGGTTACTGTGAAGGTCCTGTATCTTCTGCCGGAATGGGTGCTGCCCGCAGACAGGGGACTACGGATCATGTCCTATTGTCTCCTGAAGCACCTCTCCAGAGAAGTGGAATGCAGCGTCTTAGGACTCAACGTTCCCCAGAATGACTCCGCGCTCCCACCTGAATTGTCGCGGGTGAACCTCTTAGGCTCATACGTCTCCTGCGCACCAGGCAAGCTCTGGCGGAAGCGCCTGCGGTACGTCGCGGGGCTGAACCCGCCTTGCCTGGCTCGGTTCGACTCTGCCGATTTGCATGCTGCCCTGGCCGGGTTGGTAGAGCGGTTCGACGTGGTCCACTACAACGTCGTATATATGGCTCAGTACTTTCGTCCCGAAGTTCCCTCGGTGTTGCTTGCCCCGGATGCGTATTCGATGGGTTATCGGGAAGCCGCGCTCGAGCGGCTGTCCAACCTGCCCGGCTTCTTGCTCCGCGCCTTCACCATGCGTCGACTTGAAAAAACCTTATATCCCAAGATTACGAGAATTGTGGTGGTCTCTAAAACCGACCAGGCATACCTGGCCACCAGAGTGGACGATGCCAGAATCGACCGCGTCCCGCTGCCCGTGCCGGAGGAATATTTCAACCAGACTGCTAGTTTTCCCAATTGCCACCGGATCCTGGCCTCGGGACATTACCAAGCGCCCGGCGTTTTGAACGGTCTGGTCTGGTATGTCCGGGAAGTTCATCCTCTTGTCCGGACAAAGGTTCGTGATGCGCGTTTGCGCATCGTCGGGGACGGGATCCCCGGCCGGATCAAGAAGTCCCTAGAACGGTGCGATGGAGTCGAAGTCTTGGGCTTTGTGCCGGATTATCTTGCGCAGCTTTCGCAGGCGCAGCTCTACGTCTGCTGTGACCCGATCGGCACCGGGACCAACACTCGTGTCGCGCAAGCCTTGGCCCTGGGGAAGCCCGTTGTTGGGACGCGGGTGTCTCTGCGGGGCCTTGAGGTTCGGGACGGATGGGAAGCGTTTGTTCGAGACGATGCGGCATCATTTGCGGATGCTGTCATCCACCTTCTCCAGAGCCCTGACCTTTGTAGGACGCTCGGGTCAAGGGCCCGGGAATTTGTGCGGGAGCGGCATCATCCGCGGACCGTCGCAAGCCAAATGATTGCTGTTTACGAATCGGCTGTCCGTACTTCCCAGTCTTCGCCGGCGGTTCCAGCACATTCTGGCAACCGGCTATGAGGCAAGAATGAGATTCCTCATCGAAGCGATCGGCTTAATTGCAGGCGGCGGCAAGGAGTTGACCTTGGATCTACTCTCCAACCTTCCGGTGAACGGCCATGAGTTTGTTGGTCTAGTCCCCGATCTGCCCGAGTACAAGGCGCTGTGCCGCCCCAATGTCCATTTGCGCTATTTCTCGACGCCGCGGAACTTGTTCCGAAGACACCACTTCCTCCAGACCACGGTTCCGATGCTGTGCAGGGAACTCGGTGCCGATGCGCTGGCTTGCCTGGGGAACTTCGGCCCGCACCAACCGCCCTGCCCGACGGTGCAATTGGTCCATAACCCCTATCTGGCGTATCGCGAGCCGGCCGCCGAGTCTCGCTCTACGATCCGGGAAAGACTGATCGCCGCATACGGCCGCCGGTCCCTTCGCAGACTCTCGCCCCAGGTTCGAGTGCTCGTTCAGACCGATGTGATGGGGCAGCGGCTGCGCGCTCTCTACGGTTTAGATCCGCTTCAGACCAGCATCCTTCCCAATTCCTGCTTTTTCCCCAGGGAGACGCAAATGGCGGTTCGTCCCAGTACACGGGCTCCAGACCGGCCCTTCACATTCTTGTGCCTGACACGGTATGCCGCTCACAAGAACCTTGAGATCCTGGCGGAAGCTGTAAAGAAAGTCCGTGCGTACACGCCTGCCGCCTTCCGGTGTGTGATCACAATCTCCGCGCAGCAGCACCCGGGCGCGCGGAAGCTGCTCCGTCGCATCGGGCGCGAAAATCTGACCGATTTGTTGATCAACTTGGGGCCAGTGCGCCGCGATGGGCTGGCGGAACTCTATCGATCAGCCGACGCGTTGATCTTTCCGACCCTGCTCGAGTCTTTTACGCGCACCTATCATGAAGCCATGCACTTTGGCTTGCCCATTCTTACCAGCGACCGGGATTTCGCGCGTCATCTTTGCCAGGACGCGGCAATCTATTTCGACCCCATGGATGCGGAGTGTGTAGCCCGGTCCATGGCAACAATCATGGAGGATGCCGAGCTGCGCGGTCAGCTGGTTTCAAGCGCACGAAGCCGATTGCAGCAAAGCCCGGCTTGGGCCGAGATCGCGGCGCAGTTTGTGGCTGCTCTGGAGTGCGCCGCGCGCGGGCTTCCAATCCAAACGGACCCGGTTCGTGAACCGGTTTGCGCACTCTAGACTCAGATCAGTGAGCGGTCGGCGAACGGCGTCGCTCCACGCTCATCTGGGAGCAGGTGATTTGCTGAACTACGAGTTGTCACGGAAGCGCCACCAACGGGAATGGGCAATTGTGTAGCAGGCTCGGGCCGAGGGGACTAAGCAGAGCCTCGCCAGTCATTTGTAGGATTTCTCGAACGCACCACGCGGCAATGAGGAGAAAACAATGCGGGCTTTAATCACAGGAATTACTGGGCAAGACGGTTCGTACTTGGCCGAACTTCTCTTAACGAAGGGATACGAAGTGTACGGCCTGGTTCGAAGGACGAGTGTTGAGAAATTCGATCGGATTCAAGCGTTCCTTGATCGCCTCCGGTTGCTCGAAGGAGACCTGACCGATCAATCCTCCTTGGACACCGCCATCCGCGATGTCTGTCCCGACGAGGTCTACAACTTAGCGGCGCAGAGCTTTGTCCCGGTTTCATGGAACCAACCTGTGCTGACCGCCGACGTGACGGGTCTGGGTGTGCTGCGGATCCTTGAGAGCATCCGCAAGTACCAGCCGAAGGCACGTTTTCTACAGGCTTCAAGTTCGGAGATGTTCGGCAAAGTGTGCGAATCGCCGCAGAATGAACAGACGCCCTTTCACCCAAGGAGTCCGTACGGTGTGGCAAAAGTGTTCGGGCACCACATCACTGTGAACGCCCGCGAGAGCTATGGTCTCTACGCATGTTCAGCCATCTCTTTTAACCACGAGTCCCCCCGGCGGGGCGCTGAATTTGTAACTCGAAAAGTTTCCGCACACGTTGCCCGAATCGCTTGTAACTTCCAGTCCCGGCTGCCGATGGGGAACCTCTCCGCCCAGCGCGACTGGGGTTTTGCAGGCGATCACATCAGGGCGATGTGGCTTGCTCTGCAACAACCCGAGCCGGACGACTACGTTATCGCAACCGGGGTCACCCACAGCGTGCGGGATCTCCTGGAGATCGCATTTTCCTCGGTCGGCCTGGACTGGCAGCAGTATGTCGAGGTCGATCCAAAACTACACCGGCCCGCGGATGTGGACTACTTGTGCGGCGACGCGACAAAGGCGCACCAAAAACTGGGATGGAAGCCGACGGTAGGGTTCAAAGAGCTAGTACGCATGATGGTGGTCGCTGATGTTGACCTTGTACGACAGGAGATGGCGCGGGCATCTTTCTACCGTTCTCCCGGTATGGACGGAGAAGTCATCGCAGCGGCCGCAGCCTCGGCGGCGCCTCGAGGCTGACACTCCGGGCCCCGAGCATCTGCGTGCGCGCTGGCCGCGATCGGTATTCGACGTCGCCGAGACGGGTGCCTATCCTTAGAGCCGCTGCAACCCAGGGTTCTCTTATCGCCACCACTTGATAGAGCGGCTGTTCACCGGCAACGAGAAGTTTCAAGCCATCCTTCCGCAGCCGGGGAATAAGGTACAGATCCTCCAAGATCAACGCGCCGACTGGGCTAAGCCGAAACATCTGACCACGATCTATCTCGGGAACAATTCCACCATTCTCGTTGGGAGTACTGCGAACTCCGGATAAAACTTCGCACAAAGCGTGGATCCTTCCGGTTGGGAACGTGCTGGTGAATGTCCCACGTATTGCGGGGCTATTTGTGATGCAGGCACTCCTGGGCGTCACTCCATTATTGGCGGGCAAATTATGATGAGACTATGCTTTACCATACTGCTTTTCCTCTCGCTCGTACTATGTGCTTCGGCTCAGGTCTCGCCAGCATCCCAGAACCGTTGGCTCCAAGATGCCAACGCGGGCGCCGTGGCGTCAGCCGAGCTCACATTGCCCGACGCGCCGTCCGCAACTGAGCACAAACCAGATGAGGCCACCCGCCCTGGTTCGGGGCTGCAATACACAGGAATCGAACCACCGACTTTTCGCATTCAGCCCCGGCCTGCAGTGGTCCGGGAGAAAACCATTGATCGCCCCTTCATCATTCTGCAAGCACTTCAGTTGGCAGCGATGATCGGTGACGTGGAATCGACTAGGTATGGCCTTTCCCACGGAGGCCGAGAGGGAAATCCGCTGGTCGGTAGCCACCCATCACGGGCGGTCCTATACGGTATCAGCCTACCCGTGACGGCAGGGCTCACGTATTGGAGCTATCACCTAAAGAAAGCCGCGCCTCATTCGCGACGATGGCAAATTGTACCGCTCGTGACGATGGGCATACACGGCGTTGCAGCAGTGCATAATCTGGCCACCGTCCGCAGCCGGTGACCGCACGCGCGATCCACGAAAGCAAAGGACGGGTCCATGCGACTGCACGTCTTTACAGCCTCAGCGATACTCGTGATGGTGGGGGCGATTCATGCCCAGTCAGCAATTTCGACCGATGCGGTTCTAGATATTCCGCACGACGAAATAATCCGTCATGTTTTCGATGGTGAACGGGCCACAATCGCCGCTTTTGCTAAAGGACAACCCATCGTAGAGACGTACTTGCAAAGTCTGGATCCAGAGACCATTGCGGAGGCTCCCATCGATGATGCCTACTTCTTAGGCAGGGTCGACTTGAACGCGGACTCTCCGGACGGCGGGATAAATCAAACGCTCTTATTTGGAAACACGGATCGAGATCGCCGGGTTCGCGTAAGCAACGGTCAGCGGTGGCCCTTGACACCCGATGGGTTTGTCTCAATGCTTTTCCCCGACATCAACAACTTCGACGAGGATGACTACGAGCTGAAAACCCAGAACTTGGAAAGACTTGGCAACACCAATTGTGTCCGATTTTTGGTAAGTCCGAAAAACCCGAAGCTGGCAGGCTATTTTGTGGGCGATATCTGGGTCGAGACGTCCCATTTCCGTATCGTCCGAATCAAAGGCACGTTCACACCCAAGCGGTTTGGCTTTTTTGCCAAATATTTCGATGTTAGGGGAATCTCGTATTTGGGAATGTATCTCCACTTCGATAGCTGGCGGGAAGAAGCCGCTCCTGGCATATGGGTGCCGTCGTACACCTACTTTGATGAAAACAGAACTTGGGGAAATGCGACCGGGCAGCTCGTTTCTAGTTTTCGCTATCGCGGCCACGTGCTTGCCTGGGGATATCAGGGCCCCCCGGCCGATCTGGGCCAAGCCCCTGCCACTGACCAGACTGCGCGAACCACTGGTTCATTGTTGGCTCGCCTTCAGAGTGACGGCCTTCTGGCCAATCCTGGGGAGGTGGAAGCATCGCTAACCGGCATTGTTCGGGAACTGCGCGCAGTTAACAACCTTGGAGGTCCCGAGGTTGATTGCCGGGTACTCCTCACCACTCCAGTGGAACTGTTCAGCGTGGAGAGCACCGTGTTCATCAGCCGTGGATTGCTAAACTTGGCGCCCGGACATTCCGTTCTTACCGTGCTGCTGGCTACTGAACTCGCGCACATTCTCTTGGGCCATTCGCAAGGGGTTGGAGTGACAACTACGAGCTTGTTTTCTGGGCGGACTTCGGACTTCGGAGGTTTTGGTATACGGCGTACTGTGGCCGAAGAGGCTGCCGCTGCAAACCGGGTCAAACTTCTTTTGAATCACCCGCAATACGCCAATGCGATTTCGGAAACGGATGCTTTTCTGTCCCAGCTGGCGTTGCAATCTTCGCAGATCCCCAATCTGGTGCGGGCCCGCTTCGGCCTGGGCTTAGTGATGGGAGGAAACAGCGGAGTTAAACTCCCAATTCAAGAGTCAGGTAGACAACAACCCAGTGCGACTCCCCTAGCGCTCTGGGGAACATACGGAGTGGAGTCGCTTCTGAATCGCGTCGCGATACGGGGTGACAGCAACGGTCTGGAGGACCCTGCGAGATTAGGGCGCTGAGGGAGGCACTAATTGGACGCCTGTCAAGTGCGTGGGCGGCGATAGGGCGGCCAAAGTGATTCTGCACTGAGTTAGTGGAGCCGTAGGACTTTCTGAGGCCGAGTTGTTCACAAATGTGAAATCGATGAATCTCGGCTGTCTTGACGCTAAGTCCCACCTCGTCGGCGATCTCTCGCCTGCTGGCTATGCTCTCCACGCGAGTAAGGACCCCGCACGACAGAACCATCGACTCATGGGCTACCCACATTGACCGTTCAAGAACACTCACAACGGTCCCGCTGGCGGGACGTATGAAGATCGCCCACGTTGTTGGGGCGCGCCCGAACTTCGTGAAATTGGCGCCGGTACGGGCCTCGCTGGCTAAGCTGAGCGGGTTCATCCAGTACGTCGTGCACACTGGCCAACACTACGACCTGGGAATGTCTGAGGTTTTCTTCCGGCAATTGGGCATCCCTGCACCAGACGTGAATCTCGAAGTGGGCTCCGGTAGCCACGCGCAACAGACAGGGCAGGTCATGATCCGGCTGGAACCGTTTGTGTCCGGCCTCAACCCCGACTTGGTCCTAGTTTATGGCGACGTGAACTCAACGCTAGCGGCCGCGCTCGTCTGTGCAAAACTGGGAATCCCGGTTGGGCACGTCGAAGCCGGTCTGCGCTCGTTCGATCGGACAATGCCGGAAGAAGTGAACCGTATCCTGACTGACCAGTTGAGCGATCTGCTATTCACGCCGTCGCTGGACGCGAATGAAAACCTGAAACGGGAGGGCGTTGAGGAGAGAAAAGTTCACTGGGTGGGTAATGTAATGATTGATACCCTTGTCCGAATGTTGCCGCAAGCCACTGCGCTTTGGAAAACCAGCCGACTGGATGCTTTCAAAGGCTCACCCTACGTTTTGGTTACGCTCCACCGGCCATCCAATGTCGATGATCGGCGGATGCTGAAAAGAATCGTCCAGGAGTTGGTAGAAATTGCGCAAGACGTTCGCGTGCTGTTTCCCGTCCACCCGCGCACTCGCCAGCGAATCCACGAGCTGGCGCTCCTTGTGCATGGAGTAGATCTGGTCGAACCGCTCGGCTACCTTGAGTTTCTAGCTCTTGAGACCCGGGCAGCGGCAGTCGTTAGCGATTCTGGTGGAATCCAGGAAGAGACGACTTTTCTTGGCATTCCCTGCTTTACCTTACGGGAGAACACGGAGCGACCCATCACGGTCACGCAGGGCACCAATTGCTTGGTGGGCCGCAACCTAGAGCAACTACGGAGCGTAGTGCACCGTGTTCTAGGCGGCCAAGCCAAGCAGGGAGGAACGGTTCCGCTCTGGGACGGACTTGCCTCCGACCGGATTGCGACAAGGGTGCTTCGTTGGTGGGCAGAACACGATGTTGCTCGGCAGACTACTCAAATCGTGGACTCGGCCGGGAGCGGTGGGCATGTCAGTGAGGGACAGCCGAGGTGAGCTCCAATTTGCTCCGCAGCGTAGTGGTGACCGGCGGGGCCGGCGCAATTGGGTCCCGCCTGGTTGGTCGCCTCCTTCAGGAAGGCGCCGAATCCATCACAGTGATCGACGATCTTTCCTCAGGATACGTTTGGCTCCTCCCTCAGGACGAACGCGTTTGCTTCGTCCAGCAGGACGTGGCCGATGTGCTCGACTCAAATCTCCGCGTCGAACAACCGATCGTGTTTCATCTGGCAGCCTTCTTCGCCAATCAAAACAGTGTCGAACATCCAAGAGAAGACCTGCACACGAACGGGCTGGGTACGCTCGCCGCCTTGCTCTGGGCCCAAGCTAATTCCGCGAAAAGATTCGTCTATGCCTCCGCGGGCTGCTCGATTGCCGGGCACGGTCTGAGCGCCCCCATCCGTGAAGACATGCCGGTGAGCCTTTACCTCGACACTCCATATCAGATCACGAAAGCTCTGGGAGAGTTCTACTGTACATATTTTCACGACCAGGTGAGCACGGTTCGCTGCCGGTTCTTTAACTCGTACGGACCGGGCGAGCTACCCGGTCCCTACCGGAATGTGATTCCGAATTTCGTTGGGCGGGCCCTCCGGAACGATCCCGTGATCATTACTGGAACCGGAGACGAGACGCGAGACTTCATTTACGTGGATGACCTGGTGGAGGGCTTGATGCGCGCCGCCAGAGTACCTGCTGCCCAGGGCCATGCCTTCAATCTTGGGACCGGGATTGAGACCCGGATTCTCCATCTTGCCCAGTGGATTATCGAGGCGTGTGATTCCAGAAGTCCCATTGAATTTGCGCCCCGGCGGTCCTGGGACAAGAGCGCGCACCGCCAAGCTGACATCAGCCGGGCCCGCGAGGTTCTTGGCTTCCAGCCCACAGTAAATGTCCGAGAAGGTATCGAGCGGACCGTGCGCTGGTTCCGGCAAAACCGCCTCAGGATCGAGGCAGAGATGGAAGAAAGAAGTGCAGCGAGGACTGAGGCATGAAAGTGCTGGTCACCGGCGCAGCTGGGTTTATCGGTTCGCACGTTGTTGACGCACTGCGTGCTCGCGCGGCAGATGTGCTTGGTATAGACAGCCTGGATCCCGGTGTCCATCGTATTCTACCGAGCTATCTCCGTTCCGATGTGGACTACTGCTTCGCCGACCTTCGCTACTGGCAGCCAGATTCCCGATTCGAAGACGTGGAGGTGGTAGTACACCTCGCGGCTTTGGGAGGCGTATCGAGAGCGGCTCGCGAGCCGGCGAACATCATTGCAGCAAATTGCCTGGGCACCGCCCGCCTGGCGGAGTTCGCCCGCCGCTGGCCGAGGTTGATTAAGGTAGTCGTTTGCAGCAGCTTCAGCGTATACGGCGGCAACTACACCTATGTTTGCCGGTCATGCCAGACCAGGACCAGTTCCCTCCGCAAGACTGCTGATCTGGCCAAAGGAATATATGAAGTCACCTGCCACCAATGCGGCGCGGAGACAGACATTCAGCCCATTACGGCAGAGGCTTGCCCAGCCCCGCTCGAAACCTACGGCGCCTCCAAGTACATGCAGGAACTGTGCTTCTGCGGATTCGAACACTGCCCCGTCAACGTTCTCCGGTTTTCCTCCGTTTACGGCAACCGGCTTCGGCTCGAGGACGGCGAAGCCACCATTATCGCGCGACTGGTCGCCTGGATCCGCTCGGGTTGTCGGCCAAGACTCTTCGAAGACGGCCGCCAGATTCGCGATTGGGTCCATGTGCAGGATGTGGTTGACGCCATATTGGCGGTGGTGGACGCGGCCTCGGCCCCTCCTATTATTAATGTCTGTTCCGGGATCCCCACTCGGCTGCTGGAAGCCTGCGAGCAGATCTCCCGGGCTGTCCAGATTCCATGCCGCCCAGAGATTGTCGGGAGCTACCGGCCGGGCGACATGCGCCATTGCCTGGGCGATTCGGTTCCGCTGCAAGAGCTGATCGGACGAAGGCCCATTAGCCTGGCAGAAGGCGCCGCCCTGGCCTTCTCCGAAACCCCCAATGCAGACCATTCCATCCGTTCCTTTTCTGGCGCCGTGGCCAGCCAGACGCTCTGAGACTTACGCTCGAATACAGGTTGTTCGCCGGTGCGCGAACTGATGAAAAAGCCGCGGTCGCGCAACAATCCAGCAGTCAAAACCACTGGTTCGATCTCATGTGCGGAATTCTGACGATCTCAGGTCTTGAACGGCCCTTCCACCACGGGCTCTTGAAAAGCCTGCGGAAACGGGGACCCGATGAAATGGGTTTCTGGGGGGACGGGCTCGTGCAGATGGCTCATCGTCGGCTCGCCATCATCGGGCTGGATGACCGCAGCACCGAGCCACTCGAGAACGAGACCCATGTCCTGGCATTCAACGGCGAGATCTATAACTTTCTCGAAATCAAGCGACGCTTGGAGGCCAAGGGGCAGGCTCTGAGTGGCGCCAACGACGCCGCCGTCCTCCTCCACGCCTGGAGCCATTGGGGCCCGGCCATCCTCCCCGACCTGACGGGGTTTTGGGCCTTCGTCGTCTACGACAAGATCAATCGTAAACTCACGCTCGTGCGCGATCAATTCGGGGTCAAGCCGCTTTACTACTGGCAGTCGGGTAAGAAACTGTGCGTCGCTTCGCTCATCCGCACTATTCTGGAAGTGTTGGGAAACACGCCGGAGCTGAACTATGCCGCGTTGTCGGAGTACGTACGCTATCAGTTCACGTTTGGTGACAAGACTTTCCTCCGTGCGATTCACAAAGTGCTCCCCGGACATCTGGTGGAAATCGATCTGGAAACCGGAGGCAGTCAGTCGCGCTGCTACGAGGAGATTTTTGCCCCCGCGCAGGAATCCCTTCAGCCCTTGACATCAGAGTGGATCGGCGAGACTCGCGAACTGCTCAAACAGTGCGTTCTGGAGTCGACCATCAGCGACACTCCCTTCACCACATTTTGCAGCGGCGGGATCGACTCCAGCCTGATCACCCGAATCGCTGAACCCGAGGTTGCCTACCACTGCAACTATTCGGACCCAGACTGCAACGAGACCTTCTACGCCAAGCAGGTGGTAGGCGGGACGCCCATCCGGCTGCTCGTGGTAAACGCGCAAGAGTCCTTTGACCTGGTAGCTCGACTGCAGGACATTCTTGAAGACTTCGACGAACCAACCATCGGCTCCGTGATTCTGCCGCTCGATGATCTGCTCAGCCAAGTCAAGCGGCGATACAAGGTGATCCTGAGCGGAACGGGCGGCGATGAACTTTTTGCGGGCTATGTCCGCTACCAACTGGCCTTGGGCGAATGCTTCCAAGACTCCTACAAGGCCCTCTTCGCGAAGACACAGCAGTTGTCATCCGTGCTGGACCGCTTTGAGACGTGTCACAAGAAAGGCGACCAGCTGCTCTACAACTTTTATGAGCCGGAGACGGAAATGACGTTTCGCGAGGCCTTTCGCGTCTGCGGCAACGGTCACGGTGACGTGGGCGCGATGTTGCAGTTCGACCGGCAATATTTTCTTTCCGGCCTGTTGAACATTGACGATAAGATGTGCTCCCGCCATTCCCTGGAGAGCCGTCCCAGCCTGCTGCACCAGACATTTGTCCGCCGCGTCATGCGGCTTGACCCCCGTGCCTTTCTGGCGAACAGCGACATCAAACCACTGCTCCGGCGCATCGCCGACGGCATCCTTCCCAAGTCTGTTATTCATCGCACGGACAAGATGGGCTTCACGACGCCGATTGGAACCTTTGTCAACCAGTCTGCCCATCTGATTCGGGAGCAATTGCAAAGCTCTAAATTTCGGCACCTCTACGATCTCAAGAGTATGAATTTCCAGGCCGAGACCAAGTTTTCACGCGAGGTATTCGGCCTGTTGATGCTCGATCTTTGGTTGAACCGCTACGCCTCGGCGCCGGCGAAGGCAACGCGAGAGCTGGCCGCTACAGCTTGAAGGGACTCCGGTCTTCCGGACATGCATATCCTATTTGTTACCCAGTGGTTTGATCCCGAACCAGGCGCAATTCGCGGGCTGCCGCTGGCACGTTGGCTTCGGCAGAGAGGACATGAATTAAGCATTGTGACAGGCTTCCCGAATTACCCGAGCGGAAGGCTTTATCCCGGATACCGGATGCGCTGGCGACAATGGGAAAGTCGCGAAGGTGTTTCCATCCTGCGGGTTCCTCTTTTTCCCAGTCACGATCAGTCCACCGTGCGGCGCATTCTAAATTACTTGAGCTTCGCGATCTCGGCGGGAATTCTGGGCCCCGCCTTGATCAGCCGACCCGATGTTGTCTATCTCTATCATCCTCCCGCCACCATCGGGCTCCCCGGTCTGGTGCTTAAGGCGACTCGCAGAGTACCTTTTGTTTATCACATCGCCGACATGTGGCCCGAATCGGTCGTGGAGTCGGGTATGGTCGGCCACGGCCGCCTGAAAGAGTTCACATCCGAACTGCTGTCCCGTTGGTGCTCTGCGGTTTACGGTCAGGCGGCAGCCATCACCGTTCTGTCGCCTGGATTCAAACGAATGCTGGTCGAACGAGGCGTGCTCTCGGAAAAGATACACATCGTCTATAACTGGGTGGAAGAAGACGTCTTTCGACCTGTCCCGCGGGACGCGAACCTAGAGGCCGCGCTTGGGTTCCAAGGACGTTTCAACGTTGTCTATGCCGGCAATCTGGGCGCCTTTCAAGGTCTTGAAAACGTGATCCGTGCCGCCTTGCGGCTGAGGCACGCCCCGGCCATCCAGATCGTCCTGGTAGGGACAGGACAAAGAGAGGCCCAGTTGAAGAGCCTCGCGCGGCAGCTCGGGGCCGACAACGTTGTTTTCCTTGATCAGCGGTCACCTTCCGAGGTCGCGAAAATTAACAGCCTGGCCGATGTCTTGTTGGTCCACCTTAAGGACCTTCCGTTTTTTGCCAGCACGATCCCTGGAAAGACACAGGTTGCTCTGGCGTGTGGCCGGCCAATCCTGATGGCGGTTCGCGGCGACGCTGCCGACATCGTCCACAGAGCCCAGGCCGGACTGACCTGTGAGCCGGAGAATGACGAGGCAGTTGCCCAGGCCATCCTGGAGTTCTACCGGATGAATCGTGAAGAGCGAGAGGCAATGGGCCGCCGGGGAAGGGAATTCTACTTGCGGGAGATGTCGCTCGCCGACGCGGGCAAGCGGATGGAAGCGCTTCTCCAACAAAGCTGTGCGCCCGCCGCCAGAATCCAAAGGTAGATGGATCACACAGTGAATTCGGTGTGACCAGCTTCATGACAGTCATCGTCAAGAGGATTCTAGATTTGCTCGTCTCCTCCGTTCTTCTAGTGCTCCTGAGCCCGCTCCTCGGGCTCATCGCGCTGGCCGTGGGGCTCATCATGAGGCGGCCGATCCTGTTCCGGCACCGACGGGCTGGGTACCGAGAAAGGCCGTTCACGCTGCTGAAGTTCAGGACCATGACCGATGCGCAAGATCAGGCAGGGTACTTGTTACCGGATGCAGAGAGGCTGACCTGCCTCGGAAAGTTCTTACGACAGTCAAGCCTGGACGAGCTACCACAACTTTGGAACATCCTGATGGGAGACATGAGCCTGGTAGGGCCCCGGCCTCTGTTGATGGAATATCTGACGCGATACTCGCGTGCGCAGAGACGCCGTCACCAAGTCAAGCCCGGGATTACTGGTTGGGCCCAGGTGAGTGGGCGGAACGCCCTCACATGGGAGCAAAAGTTTCAGTTCGATGTGTGGTATGTGGATCACCAGAGTCTCTGGCTGGATACCAGGATCTTGTTCAAGACGATCTTGTGGGCGCTGACAGCGCAAGGCATCAACCAGCCGGGACATGCCACCGCCGAAGAGTTCCGCGGTGGGCCTCGATGAGCCGTGCGCCAGGGCAGAAAGCGAGATCTTGGCGGCAGCGTTTCGTGGCGGGGGTCTACGCGACTCACAATCGATCCGCGCAGGTCCAGAAAACTCTGCGGCGCTGCCTTACCGACATGGGGCCCGGCTCCCGTGGTCTTGAAGTGGGCGCCGGCTCAAGCCGTTTACACGCCGCTCTGGTCACTCTTGACCTAGTGCCAGGACCGACGATCGATGTATGTGCAACTGCGGAGTGCTTGCCTTTTTCCGATGGAGTTTTCGATGTGGTGGTCTCGCAGGAAGTCTTGGAACATGTGCGGGACCCCTTCCGAGCAATGCAGGAAATGAGGCGAGTTCTGAAACCGGGTGGGTTGATCTACTGCCAGGTGCCCTTCGTCATCGGCTACCATCCAGGACCCACTGACTTCTGGCGGTTTACTCGGGAAGGGATCCGCGAGCTCATCGAGCAAGCGGGCCTGCGATGCCACCAGATAAATATCGCTGTAGGGCCGGGCACGGGGTTCTACAGGATTGCGGTAGAGTTTCTAGCCGTATTGGTGTCACGGTTCGCCGAATCGATGTATTTACCGGCGAAAGGGGTTTTTGCGTTATTCCTTTATCCCCTGAAGTGGCTAGACTCCGTTCTCAGCAAGTCCCCCCAGGCGGACCGTATCCCCGGAGGCTACTTGATCATCGCGGGCCGGCAGTTGGAGGTGAGGGACGCGCGGGGACCTATTGCAGACTCAGGGCGAGAAGTGAACCTAGAAACGAGATGAATCCTGTCATCCTCATTTCCTCGGTGGGTCGTCGTGGTCAGCTGATTGACTGCGCTCGGAGCGCGTTCCGAGCGCTGAATCTCACCGGTTCTGTGTTCGGTGTCGACTGCTCCGCCACAGCACCTGGAGGGTACTTGGTCGACCAGTTTTTTCTAGTTCCACCTTGTAATGATCCTGAATTCCTGCCCTGCGTGCTCCGTATCTGCGAGACGAACAATGTTACTTTACTGATCCCAACGATCGATACCGAGCTGGCGCTCTATGCGGCACACCAGCAGGCATTTGTAGCCTTGGGAACCGCTGTTGCCATTTCCTCGCCGGCGACTGTCGAGATTTGCGCTGATAAACTCGCGACCCATAAGTGGCTCGTCGAGAACGGCTTTCCGACAGTCTCTTCGGGCACTCCAGAGGAAGTGCTGGAAAACGGCTTGCGATGGAGTTACCCCCTGGTGGTGAAGCCTCGCCGGGGGAGTGCCTCTGTTGGAGTGCTTCAGATCAATTCCGAAGCGATGCTTCGTGCTCTTACTTCCGAGAGAGATGACCTTGTTGTACAAGAGTGTGCGGTGGGACGTGAGCATACCCTCAACGTGCTGGTAGATCAATTCGGAAAATGCCAGTGCTCTGTTCCGCACTTCCGTATCGAAGTCCGATCCGGGGAAGTAAGCAAGGGCGTCACAGTGAAGCACCCTGGACTGATGGAACTTGCCCGCAAGATCGTGGAAAAGCTTCCCGGTGCCTATGGGGCTTTGAATATCCAGTGCTTCCTCGATTTTGCCGGGCGCATTCAGATTGTGGAAATCAACGCCCGTTTCGGGGGCGGCTATCCTCTAACTCATCAAGCTGGAGCGAACTTCTTTAAATGGATGTTGGAAGACCTGTTTCGGCTCCCCTCATCGGCGTCTTACGATCAGTGGCAGGGCGGTGTCACCATGCTCCGCTTTGATGACGCGGTCTTTCTCCCAAAGCCGGACCGCAGGAACTTACAACCGTGTTTGGACTCTGCCTAGCCTTCGATATCGATGACACGCTGTACCTTGAACGGGAGTACGTGCGCAGTGGTTTCGAGCACGTGGGTCGGTGGGCGAAAAAGGAATTGGGGATTGAGAAGTTCGCGGAACGCTCCTGGAGCCTGTTCGTTGCGGGGCATCGTGGAAAGATCTTTGACGAGGTCCTCAAAGAATCAGGGGTACGCTCGCGTCCGTTTGTAGTGGAGCGCCTGGTCGCCCTATACCGATCCCATCCCGCAGAGATCCGCCTGTTGCCAGACGCGCTGGCCTGCTTGCAGGCGGTACGAAACAGAGCTCTGCTTGTAGTCATCAGCGACGGCGCGTGCGAGGCACAGCAAAACAAGGTTCGAGCACTGGAACTTGAGCATTGGTTCGACCTAATTCTGCTGACAGAGAAGTTCGGCGAAAGATGCCGGAAGCCGAGCCCCATCCTATTTCGCTGGGTACAGGAACAGTTCCAATTGCGCCCCGACCGCTGCTGCTACGTTGCGGACAATCCGCTCAAAGACTTCGTTGCTCCCCGGGGACTCGGCTGGAAAACGATCCGCATACGCCGCCAGGGAGGCCTCTACTCAACTGTGGAAGCCAGCAATACCTTTGGCGCCGACCATGAACTGCCAGACTTGAGTCGCTTGCCAGGTTTGCTGAAGGGGACCCGCCCGCTCAAGGCCCGCAAGTTCGTTGTTCCATCTCTGTGAGCCCCTACGGAGTGAATCTCCGCGGAGAAACCGATTATGCATTCACCTACCCAGGCCGAGGTAAGAGGTTCGGCCGACTTCCAAAGGGGGACTTGGCTTCCGCTGGCATTGGACGGTGGGAAACCCGTTCGGCAGGAACCCTTCCATCCCTGGCCTTACTTTGCAGCAGAGGAGATCGAGTGTGCGGCGGCTGTACTGCGCTCGGGAAGAGTCAATTACTGGACCGGAGAAGAAGGCAGCCAGTTTGAAAAGGAGTTTGCCGCCTTCGCGGGCTGTCGCTATGGGGTTGCGGTCGCCAACGGCACCCTGGCACTCGAACTCGCACTTTTCTCACTCGGCATCGGGCCTAGTGACGAAGTCATTGTTCCCAGCCGGACCTTCATCGCATCCGCCAGTTGCGTGGTCATGCGGGGGGCGCGTCCGATTTGCGTGGATGTGGACTGCAACAGCCAAAACATCACAGCGGAGACGATCCGGCAAGCTATCACGCCGAGAACCAAGGCGATCATCGCCGTGCACTTGGCGGGCTGGCCTTGTGACATGGACCCAATTCTCGACCTCGCACGAGACCGCGGGATCAAAGTCATTGAGGATTGTGCGCAAGCGCACGGCGCAACCTACAAGGGCCATCCCGTGGGCTCGCTCGCTAATGTTGCTGCGTTCTCGTTCTGCCAGGACAAAATCATGACCACGGGAGGGGAAGGCGGCATGCTGACGACCAACGACCCGTTGCTATGGGAACGCGCCTGGAGTTATAAGGACCATGGCAAGAGTTTTCATGCCGTTCACCACTGCCTTCATCCTCCCGGTTTTCGCTGGGTCCATGAGTCCTTCGGTACGAACTGGCGATTGAGCGAGATGCAATCCGCGATCGGTCGCGTTCTGTTGCGCAAGCTGCCGAGTTCGGTTGAGAAACGACGCAGCCATGCCGCTATTCTGACTGAGATGCTGCACAAGATTCCTGCGCTGCGTGTCACCGTCCCACCCCAGCACGTCGAGCACTCCTACTACAAGTACTACGTGTTCCTTCGCCCGCAGTACCTGAGAGCATCGTGGGACCGAGATCGAATCATGACTGCCATCAATGCCGAAGGAGTCCCCTGTTTTCCTGGAAGCTGCAGCGAGATTTATCTGGAAAAGGCCTTTCCACAAGAACTCCGGCCGCGACGACGAATGGTGGTCGCGCGGGAGTTAGGAGAGACCAGCTTAATGTTTCTTGTCCACCCCACGTTATCCGACAGGGACATGCGAGACACGTGTCAGGCTGCTGAGAAAGTCTTGGGTGTCGCTGCGAGACAAGGCCGGCTGGAACCTGATTTCTCTCATCATTCGTTCTGAACAAGCTGTGCGCTGTAACCCTTGGCTGTAAGGGAAAACGCACTGGTCTCAGCTTTCGTTACCGGCGCGGTCATCCCACCGTCAAAGCCATCGCAGCTCTCGGTGATCCCAGTAGTCGAGATCACTGCCGGTGAAACTTGAAGCTGACATGTACTCTCTTGTGCCCGCACCGAGGCGTCCCCGCCGAAGTGCACTCTTCAGCATGTCCAGGAGGCGCCCCCCAGTGATCGACAAAGAGACCAAGCAACTGCCTTCGACTCTTTTACGTAATCGCACTTTGTTTGTGGCGCTGTTCCAGGGACTGCTGGTCTTCTGTTCGCTTGTCCTGGCGTGGTTCTTGCGCTTCGACTTCTCACTGCCCAACCCTTTGGTGTTGATCTCCGCAGCGCCAATCCTCATTCTAGTTCGCCTGGCGGCTATTGCCCGGTTTGGATTGCTCCGGGGCTGGTGGCGTTATACGGGTGTGAACGATGTTCTTGCGATTCTCAAGGCAATCGGTCTGGGCTCGGTTGTCTTCGTGGTCCTGGTCCGATGGATCCTGGAGATCAAAGCTTTACCACGCTCGATTTACGTCTTGGAAGCTTTACTGACGGCAGGATTACTTGCCGGCGTGCGGCTCTTTTCCCGCATCTTAGCGGAGTCCGTTCGAGAGACCACTTCCCCATGCAAGAAGGTGATCGTCATCGGCGCTGGTTTCGCGACGCAAATGGTACTCCGGGAGATCAACCAGAACGGAAGCGGCTACCGTGCGGTAGGGTGCCTGGACGACGATCTGTCAAAAGCAGGAATCAAGATTCATGGCGTGCCTGTACTAGGCAGTGTCGACCAGCTGGGCAGACTGCTCGATGCCCATCCGGTCGACGAGGTCTTGATCGCGGTACCGTCAGCCACGGGGAACCAAATGCAGAGATTTGTCGACCTCTGTAAGCAAACCGGTGTGCCATTCAGGACCCTGCCGGCACTGCGGGACATCATCGCGGGACGAGCGGGCATGGACCAGTTTCGCCAAGTGGACCTGGAGGATCTTCTCGGCCGAGATCCGGTGGAAATCGACCTCAAGTCTGTGCGAGAGCAGATCGAGCAGCGAGTGGTGGTGGTAACGGGCGCGGCAGGTTCCATTGGGTCGGAGCTCTGCCGGCAAATCCTGGCTTTCGATCCGGCCCAGCTGATTTGCGTGGATCAGAGTGAGACGGGCAGCTTCTACCTGCAACGCGAGCTCTCCCAGCAGGAAATCCGAACTCCGATAATCTTCCGCGTCGTCGATGTAGGAGATCGCGAGGGCGTGGATCGCCTGTTTAAGGAATATAAGCCGGAGATCGTCTTTCACGCAGCGGCCTACAAGCATGTGCCTATCATGGAGAAAAATGTTCGCGAGGCAGTCAAGAACAATATCTTCTCCCTTCTCACCTTAGTGAAGGCTGCGGAGGAGAACGGTTGTCAGGATTTTATCTTGATCTCCTCCGACAAGGCCGTGAATCCCACCAGCGTCATGGGAGTAACGAAACGGATTGGCGAACTTGTTCTTTGTTGCCGGTCGGCGACACCCATGCACTGTGTGTCGGTGCGCTTTGGAAACGTTCTGGGTTCAAACGGAAGTGTGGTTCCCATCTTCCAGGAGCAACTCCGCAACCACCGCAAACTGACCGTCACCCACCCAGACATCGAGCGCTTTTTCATGACCACCCGTGAAGCTATTGCGCTGGTGCTCCAGGCCTTTGCTATCGGGGACCACGGAGACATTCTCGTGTTAGACATGGGGAAACGGGTGCGCATTCTTGATTTGGCCCGGACATTGATTCGACTGTCCGGGAAGTCCGAGCAGGAAGTCGGGTTCACGTTTACCGGACTGCGAGAAGGCGAAAAACTTATCGAAGAGCTCTTCTACCCCGTCGAAAAGGTACATCCCACCTCTTTCGCAAAGATCAAGCGAACGCGCAGCATGCTCGATGGCTGGTCCCGGCTGCAACGTCAATTGGACGAGCTGCGCGTGGCGCTCGCGTGGGGCAGCGCCGATACCATTCGGGCAAAACTAAGAGATATCGTTCCCGAATACTCATACCGCTGCGACCACCAGCCCGAGCGGGTACATCTCAGTCAGCCACCCGTGCCTCACCAAACAGCAGCCAGTGCCGACTAGCGAGATGCGTAGCCCCGTGCAGCGCCGCGTTAAACGGACTCCATGCCTGCGAATTTCTCTGGAGGGGACAGGAAGGCGCTGGCTGTCTAGCGTCTTGCTCCTGCTCGCCGTAACCATGTTTTCCTTCGAAGTCGGCAAGCTCTGGCTGGCTTCGGCATTTGCCCATACCTCGGACGCCGGCGCCTGGCGGCGCGCGGCGCAACTGGAGCCTGGCAATGCCGAGTACTGGCATCGCCTGGGCCAGTCCGAGGAGTGGGACTTCGAGTGGGGCCGTCTTCAGCAGGCCGTTACTTACTACGAGAAGGCCACGGAAGTTAATCCCCATTCCGCAGCCTACTGGATGGACTTGGGGAGCTCCTCCGAGACGCTCGGCGAGATAGGACGTGCTCGAAAAGCGTTTGAGCGAGCTCGGGCCAGCCAACCAGGGTCGCCACAGGTGGCCTGGCGATATGGCAATTTCCTGCTGCGGCAGCAAGAAGTTTCTCAGGCGTTCGCCGAGATCCGCCGTGCTGTCGCCAGCGATCCCAATCTGACCTCAAGTGCCATCGCGGAGTGTTGGAAAGCAGAACTCAGTGTCGATCGTCTGTTGAATGAGGTTCTGCCTCCGCACGGTCCTTCTTATTTCTTGGCGCTGGACTACTTCGTTGATCAGAAACAGCCCGACGCTGCTCTGGCCGTATGGAACCGGGTACTGGGTCTGAAGCAACCCTTGGGACTGTCGCAGGTCGCGCCCCTGGTGGACGAATTGGTTCTGCAAGACAGATTCGAGGATGCGCTACAAGTCTGGCGCCAAGCTCTAGTGGCAGCCGGCCGGGAAAAGGACAAGGATGCACATGGTAGTTCGTCACTTGTTTTTAATGGCGGATTCGAGCACCCCCCGGTGAATGGAGGGTTTGACTGGAGGCAGTCTGTCATCGCGGGTGCTTCCTTGGCTTTTGATACCGCGGTGTTTCATTCTGGAAGTCGGTCCTTGCGGATTACATTCGATGGCAGCAGGAATCCAGATTTCTCGCACTTCCTCCAATGGGTGCCCGTCCGGCCCCTGCACCATTACCGGTTTGCAGCGTACCTGCGCACCGAGGAGATTTCGACCGACAGTGGCGTTCGTTTCCTGCTTTCTGATCTCGGCCGTCCCGCTGCTCTTCAAGTTCTTACTCCCGATCTGGTCGGGACCCACTCCTGGACGCGCATCGAGCAAGCACTAGTAACCACTGCGGAAACGGACGTCCTGGTCATAATGCTGCGGCGAACCCCCACTTGGAAGTTTGATGACAGGCTTGGCGGGTCCGTTTGGGTGGATGACGTCTCGTTAGACCCGGTCGTCGACCCCCAGAAAGACAGTCCCCAGTGAGGGCCATCCGATTGGGAATTTGCGTTTCGCTGACTTTTGCCGTACTAGCCTTTGGAGCGGTGGAGTTGTGGGCAAGTTCTATCTTGGAGATCAGCGCCGCCCTGCTGTTTCTACTGTGGGGGTGGGTGGCCATCCGGCAGAAGCAGGCTGAGATCGTCTGGAACTGGCTCTATGTGCCGTTGCTTGGACTGGGCTGTTTCATACTTGCGCAAGAGGTTTTTGAATTTTCCGTGTACCCTTACGCAACCAAGCTGGAGCTGCTCAGATGGGCAGCGTATCTGTTGTTTTTCTTTCTTACGGTGCAATCATTCCACGTGGTGGAGGAATTCGCGTCTCTTGGGCGCTTCTTACTCGGACTCAGTTTTCTGGTGTCGCTGGCCGGCATCGTCCAGCACTTCACTTTTAATGGAAAACTCTACTGGTTCGTTGTGCTCCATCAGGGCGGTGAACCCTTCGGCCCATTTGTGAACCACAACCACTTTGCGGGCTTCGTCGAACTGACCGTCCCGCTCGGCTTGGCTGCCCTACTCGGCAAAGCAGTGCGGCAAGACAAGGTGCCAGTACTGGTCCTGCTGACGGCCATTCCCATTGGCGCCCTGGTCCTGTCGGCCTCTCGGGGTGGCATCTCAAGTTTCTTGCTTCAGCTTGTGTTGTTGGGATTCCTGCTGAGGGATTGGCGCGCAGCCAAGGCACAGATCCTCGAGGCCATAGTTCTAGTCCTGGTGGCGGGCGCCTTGATTGTGTGGTTAGGAGTTGGTGACACAGTACAACGATTTGAGAGCCTGGCTGCGGAGGACATCTCGCACGATCAACGGGTCTCCTTGTTCAGAGACACATGGCAGATCTTTCGCCAGCATCCCTGGACGGGCACAGGATTGGGTACTCTGGAAACCGTTTATCCGGCCTATGAGAGTTTCTACAGCAGCCAGAAAGTTGACCATGCCCATAATGACTACGTGGAACTGCTAGCCGATACCGGCGTGATTGGAGGTGTATTCGCCCTGGTCTTTATCTGCGTTACTTTCTGGCGTGGGCTGTCCAACCTCCGCTCTTGCAGAAGCAGCGCCGCCCGTGCTCTCTATGCAGGGGCCTTGGTCGGATGTGCGGGACTGCTGGTGCACGGATTGGTGGATTTCAATTTTCACATACCTTCGAATGCTCTGCTCTTCTTGATTCTGGCAGCTCTGGCAACCACCCGCACGCAGCGGGAACCAGACGCAGGAAGCGGCGAACCACCAGTCAGAGATCGTGAACTGGATCGTGTCCCACTATGCGAGTTCGTATGATCCCCTAGTACCGCGACCGCATGATGATTACCGTCCGCAACCGGACTGTAGCGCCGGCACCTTGCCGGCTGTCGCGAGGGCGCCCCGCCCTCGCTGCGGCGGGCGGAGGCGCCCGCCGGACAGCCGCCGGGGCGGCGGCGCTACGGTCGAAATGTGGCCCATTCAACATTGGCCAAAAGCAAAAATCATGCGGTCAGAGACCTAGCTAGCGCCCGTTGAGCGTTCTCCAAAGCCCCACCTTAAAGAGGGGACACACACGGCCCAGATCCACATTCGGCGTACGCCTGGTGCCGACGACGCTGACAGTTGTTGCTCAAGAGAAGCTGTAACACGCCATGCCCGTCAAGTCATTGCTGCACTGTAAAACGATTCATGTTCTTCTCCTCGAGGATAACGCAACCGAGGCAGAGCTGTGTATCCAGAGGCTGAGAAGCGCGGGTTTCGACGTTGCGGTAGAAGTAGCACGGGTATCCAGAGAGTTCATGGAATACATCTCTTCCCGCGGCTACGACGTCATTCTCGCGGAATGCCGTCTTCCCGACTGGACTGGCTTGGAGGCGTTACATTGGTTACGATCGGCCGGCTATGACACTCCCCTCATCCTGCTCACTGGTTTCCTGGAGGATGAGTTTGCTCTCGAGTGCATTAGAGCCGGCGCCAACGACTGCGTTCTTAAGGCGAACCTTGATCGCCTCCCGGTGGCTGTTCAGAGAGCTATTGACGAGCAGCGACTTCGGCTGGCGAACTTCCGGGCGGAATGGAAGCTGCTGGAGTCCGAGAAACAATATCGTCGTGCTGAAGCAGAGCTTCGAGACAATCGTGAAAGGTTGCAACTGTTGCTCGATTCGACTGCGGAGGCCATTTACGGGTTGGACATGGAAGGCATCTGTACCTTCTGTAACGCTGCGTGCCTACAAATGTTGGCCTATGACTCCACCCGCGCGCTGCTGGGCAAGAAGATGCATACCCTCGTGCACCACACCCAAGCCGATGGGAGAACGTATCCTGAAAAGGACTGTCCCATTCTCAAAGCGTTCCGGATGGATGTTCCGTATCGCTCAGCAGCCGAAGTGTTTTGGCGGGCTGATGGAAGTTCCTTCCCGGTAGAGTACTGGTCCTACCCCATGCACCGCGACCAGCAGGTAGTCGGCTGCGTCGTTACCTTCTTCGACATTAGCGAACGCCTACAGGCGGAGGAGTGCATAAGGCGATCAGAAGCACAGTTTCGTTCGATTGTCGAAGGTGCGCCCTATGGCATATATCGAGTTGACATGAGCGGCCAGGTGACCATGGCCAATCCCGCCTTGATGACGATGTTGGGTTACGCGTCCCAAGGAGAAATGGTAGGACTCAACGCTGCGACTGCTATCTACTGCGACGCCCCGCAGCATGGCGGTGCGGTTTCGGATGTCGACCTGGTAAGCACTTCTGCTCGCCAGGAAACCAGGTGGAAGCGCAAAGACGGAACCATCATCACTGTGCGACTCGCAGGGCGGCGCTTGACCAACGAACAAAACGACCCACTTGGTTTCGAGGTCTTTGTCGAGGACATCACCGAGCAGCGATCACTGCAGAAGCAGTTTGAGCATGCCCAGAAGATGGAAGCTGTTGGACGACTTGCGAGTGGTGTCGCGCACGATTTCAACAATTTGCTCATGGTCATCGATAGCTACGCGCAGCTCCTCGAGCAGTCTCCCAGCGACCCGGAGAAGGTGCTGCAATATGCCAAGAAGATTCAAGAGGCGGATTCCAGGGCCGCTTCCGTGGCCCGCCAGCTGCTAGCTTTCAGCCGCAAGCAGGTGCAAGAGCCAACTGTCTTCGATCTCAATCATGTTGTGCGAGACCTGAGAAGAACGCTGACACGGCTGTTGGGAGAGGCGGTTGAAATCGTTATGGCTCTGGAGCCACACCCTGCTAGAGTGTGCGCGGATCGAGGCCAGATTGAGCAGGTCATCATGAACTTGGCTGTGAACGCCAGGGATGCCATGCCGAATGGAGGACGTTTGGGCATTGAAACAAGCAACGTTCAGCTGGACGCTCGATACTCGCAACACCGCGGCATTGACATCCCGCCTGCAGACTATGTCATGTTAGCCGTGAGCGATACCGGCACCGGCATGGACGCTGAGACCCAGGCGCACATTTTCGAGCCGTTCTTTACCACGAAAGAGGCGGGGAAGGGCACCGGCCTGGGGCTGGCCACGGTGTACGGGTTTGTGAAGCATAACCGCGGATTTGTATGGGTTTACAGCGAAATGCGCAGGGGTAGCATCTTCAGAGTCTACTTGCCTGCTGTAGACGCTCCCGTTCCCGAGATGGACTCTCCAGTGGTTGAGACCGCCTTAGGGGGAACGGAAACAATCCTGTTGGTGGAGGATGAAGCAACTCTTCGCGAGGTGAGTCGCGTGTATCTGGAATCAAAAGGCTACACCATCCTGGAAGCGCGCAACGCGACTGACGCTATGAAGACTTGCCGGACCTACAAGGGGCCGATTCAAGTGCTATTCACCGACCTGGTAACGCCAGGTTCCGGGGGACTCGAACTCGCGAGAGCGGCACTGGCGGTGCGACCCGGACTCAGGGTTCTTCTTGCGTCTGGGCACACGGACCGCACACTAGACAGCGAAGCGATCAGAACCCTGGGGACATTCCTGCAAAAGCCCTTTAGCCTTGACTCCCTCGCCCGCAAGATTAGGTCGGTAGTCGATGAGAGGCGAGGCATGGCAGAGGCTGGATGATGAAAAGCTCTCAACACCGGTTCCTTCTCAGGGCCTGATGTGGATCGAAGCCTTCGAGCAAAGTTGTCCCAGCTCAACCGAGCGAATCGTGCCGGCTTTGTCATCAATGGATGCCGAAGATAGGTGGTTGTGGTTCAGCTGCACTCCCCACAGGCGCGCCCAATCCCGTCTCCCGAGTGACGGCCATCACATCCGAGACTTCCGAACCGATTCCCAAGTTCGTTAGGTTTCCTCTGCTGGCGAGGCAGAAAGAAGTGACTGAAAAAGAAGTGCGCTGTCCGTATTGCGTTCTGGGCAATGAGTTCCGGCCCATGACCAGGCATCTTGATGGGAGTTTCATTTGCAGCCAGTGTGGCCACGAAGGACGTACCGATGACCCAACTCTCATTTGTTCCTGCCCAAGATGCCTAGAGTTGGGGCGGAGAACCGGCCGCAATTTGACCGCCATCCCATAATCGATCAGGATCCAAACTGTACCATCACGCAAAGATGACGATCCCCGTGACACAAAGTTAGGACGCTGCCGTCCCGTCTTCGCGGCTGGGCATAAATTGAAGCTTCCCTGGCCGAGGCGCCTGGTCTGACCCAAGAGAGTTCGTGTCGACATCGCGGCTGCGTAGACAAGGGGACGCATGATGAGTGTGACCGAGTGGTCAAGAATGGACTAAGGGCTGACTCATCAGCACGTTGGTATATGTCGAAGATATTGATCGCCGATGATTCTCACTTTCAGATCGCGCTACTCTCTAGATCACTACAAGAAAGAGGGTTCGAGGTGGTAACTGCGCTCGATGCGTTACAGGCGTGGATGACGGCACTACGGGTCGTACCCGACGCGATAGTCCTTGACATCAATATGCCAGGTGGATCGGGAATCGAAGTACTCAAGAGGCTGAGGATGTCGACCAAGACCAGGCATATCCCGGTTGTCGTCGTTAGCGGCTGCGATGAAGTGGGTGTAGAAACGATGGCGAAGAGCCTGGGTGCAGTCGACTTTTTTCACAAACCTGTCAACCTGGATCAGTTGGGCGACAAGTTGACTCGTTTGTTGTCTCCGGCCTGTTGATTACGAGTCGCCGCGGACGGGGTAGGAGCTGAGCAAGGAACAGCGCCCTGCTCTGGTAGCTGTGCTTCCCAAAGGATGCATTCGACCGGCTTACGGAACCTCTGCGGTGCGCCGCTTCGAGCTTCTCTTGGGCGTCGTCCACGGTTACAAACTGCGAACCGACCGCGCTGTTGGACAGCCGGGTTACGACACGGGTCGCCGTATCCGCCATTCTTCCTGGAGGGAAAGTGAGGATTGACTGTGACCGCCAAAAAGACGGTAGAGGTGGGCGATGCCTAGGAGTAAGATCCTGATTGTCGATGACGAACCGCAGTTATGTGAGGCAATGTGCGAGTTCCTAAGGGCAAAACGATATGAGGTAATCTCGACCGGGACGTGTGCAGAGGCCGAGCAACTCTGGCTGGAAGCGCCGCCTGACCTGGCAATCTTGGATTACAGCTTGCCGGATGGTAACGCTATAGAATTGCTTCCGCGGCTCAAAGCCATAGACTCCAGAGTTCCCATCATCATACTGACTGGCCACGGTTCGATTGATCTGGCGGTGGAAGCCATCAAGCTCGGCGCCGAACACTTCCTGACCAAACCTGCAGACCTCTCCGCGTTGTTCGTGATGATCCAGAGATGCACAGAGAACGAGCGCAACCGGCAAAAACAGATGGCAGAGAAGTCGTGCCTCTCCCGGGGAAACATGAATCCTTTCCTCGGGGTGAGCGCGATCATCCGAGAGCTTGCAGAGATGTCACGCCGCATTGCCGCAGCCGAGAGTCCTGTCCTGATTCAGGGCGAGACCGGAACGGGGAAAGGAGTGCTCGCCCGGTGGTTGCACGACAACAGCCGACGGGCAACCGAGGCCTTTGTGGACTTGAACTGTGGGGGCCTCTCGCGGGATCTGCTGGAAACCGACTTGTTCGGACACGAAAAGGGCGCCTTTACGGGGGCGGTACAGGGCAAGATTGGACTCTTGGAGATCGCCCACAAAGGCACGGTCTTTCTGGACGAAATCGGAGATGTTGACTTGAGTGTCCAGCCCAAGCTGCTCAAAGTACTGGAAGAGAAGAGATTCCGAAGACTGGGAGATGTTCGCGATCGACGGGTCGACATCCGCCTGATTGCTGCGACCCACCAAAACTTGGCGAACCTTGTTAGGGAGCATCGTTTTCGCAACGATCTTTACTTCCGGATCAACACCATTCCATTGTCTACACCACCGCTGCGAGAGCGCGTAGAAGACATCCCCCTTTTGGCCGCGCATATCCTGGATCGTCTGGCTGTTGACCTGGGGACGGCGCGCATCGAAATGACCTCGGGAGCGGTGCGCAGCCTGCAAGCCTATCGTTGGCCCGGGAACATACGCGAGCTGCGCAATGTCCTGGAGCGCGCAATCATCATCAGCAATAGTCGCGTTCTCACTGAAAAGGACCTGCACTTCGATTTGCAGGAGATACATATCAGGCCAACCACGGACAGCGCATCCGTCAAGACCCTGGAAGAAATGGAGCGACAGTACATCGAAGAGGTGCTGTTACTAATGGGGGGGCGCATCGGCGCGGCGGCAAAGAAACTGGACGTGCCCAGGAGTTCCCTCTATGACAAAATCAAGCAATACGGTATCAGTCGAGCGGGACGAAGCGCCCTTCAGTAGGGAAGGCAGGCGCACCAGGAATGAAGGCTCCGGTTCCACTCAATCTGACGAGACAGAATTGTGCCTGCGACCCTCGGCCTCGGTGCGCTGGTTCGGCGCCAGCGCAGGCAAATCGTGGGACCGCCCTAGCAACGACCGGTTCAGTGCGTTCCGAACGCGCAGCAGAATCCATGGTGCGCGGATGAGCCTCGAACCCCAGCATCCACAGATCCGACGGTCCCCTCTTTCGTGGACCATGACCCGCTATCTCCACCGCTGACCCAGTGAAGCCTCTTGACGGTGACACGCAGAAGGTAGGCCAAACCCTACTCGGATGTCATCCCTAGATATCGCCGGCGACGCGATGACCAACAGCCTGTTCTGCGGACGCCAGTGCCGCCGGGGCTGTAACTGCCAACTCTGTCGGTCACGTTCGCTTCCGGCCCACCGAGAACCGCGGCAGCGTTCCAATGTCTCCTTTCCTACAAACCCACTGGATCCTGAGCCAACGGCATTTAGCGGCTGAGATAACTCAGTATCCACGCTCCGCGATTAACTGCGCCACTGGCCGCCCTAAGAGGTATTTATGGTATTCAGCGTCTCTCTTGCTCTTGGCATATTGTTCCTGGGTATAGGCGTAGGAGCCCTCCTGGTATCGCTGCAATGGGCAGTCTTCAAGAGGCGGATACTCGACGACGTCTCGGAGCAGATGCGCCGCTCTCTTTCCGGAGAGAACACGAACACGTCCCACGCTTTGCAGAGCGTAAAAAAGAGGGGGGCAGTTGCGGGCAGGAAATGATGCAGTGTCGGCCCAGCGTGTCAAGGGGCGGGCACAAAATGACGGAGACTCTCGAGCACTCAAACCCGCCACCAGAAACCTACCTTCAGAGTGTGCGACCAAAGGGCTCGGACGACATCCCAATTGACGATGCGTACTGCCCAGCCGCGTTGCCTTTGCGAAGCAGTTGAGCATCAAAGAAACCGAGCGCCGTGGCACGCAGACTCTCCTTGACTCTGGACGTGAATACCGAGTTCTGGAACATCGTCCAGTTCTCGGACAGGAACGTGTGAGCCAGCTCTTCGGCCCCCGCTGGCGGTTAGATTCGAACATATTGCAAGGACAGGGTTTCTCATGGAGTGCAAAAGCGCCGGCTGTTCTGGTGCCAGACGTGCTTTAGAGACTGGGAATCCGCTTCTCCCGAGATGGATTAGACTGCCGGAAGCAGTAGGGTCTCAACTATCCCTGTCGCGGGTGGTTGAGGGTGCTGCGTCGGCAGTCTACCCATCGCCCAATCGGGCCAGACATCTCCAACAAGAAGGTTGTTCCACTGGTGACAACCGCGATTGGAGGCCGAAGATTCAGCTTCCCGATATGAAAGAAGAGGCGTCGCAAACACGAACCCTGAGAGTCCCCTTGCTTGTCGCTTGACCTGGCAGTTCTGCTATTTCCTGGTTTTACTGATCTGGTTTCTCGGTTGCCGCGCTGGATAAGAACTGCGGACTGCACGCGAGATCGTTTCACAAACTCATCCCCACTCCCGCAAGACTTGTTACGTTTGTAAGCTCAGCTGGCTGTCCCCTCTTAGCAGTGCCGGATTGTTTCGAGGCTCAGGTTCTCCCTTGTCTCTGCATGGCGCTGCGGATGTCCGGGCCACGGACACATATCCACAGACTGTTCAGTCTGTGTGCGGATCTGTTCTGCAAGTGTGGGAGTTTCCAAGTGATTCGAGTTGGCCACGAAGATGCTGTGATACTTGGGAACTTGTACTACGGAGGGCCTGAAACCCATTGTCAAGAGGACCGCGCGTACAAGCATGGCCGGATGGGTGACTATGCCTTCAGACCTGGAGAGGGGAGTAGCGCACTATGCTAGGGGACGACTTTGCGGCGGTACGGATCCTGCTCGTGAGCCGCCATGTCCAGACGATTGAAACTCTGTGTCACCTCATGCAAAAGATGGAGGTGCATGTCGAAACCTGTTGTGACTGCACAGCGGCCATACGGAAACTCTGCCGCGGCAAGTTTGAAGGAGTTATCGTTGACCTCGACGAAGAAAAGCCCGGTCTCGAATTACTCAGCAAGCTACGCGCGCTGACTTCACACAAGGAAGTGGTTTCGTATGCGGTCTTGAACGAACCTGACCAAAAAGCAAGCGCGTTTCGAGCCGGGGCGAACTTTGTGTTCGACCGGCCTCTATCGGCTGGGCTAGTGGGCCGAACTCTAAGGGCTTCGTACCCCCTCCTGATACGGGAGAAACGGCGATGTTTTCGCTGTCCGATCCAGACTACGACGTACGTAAGCGGTGGCTCCGGTTCTGAGTTCACGGCTACATCAATCAACCTCAGTGAATCTGGTATCGCGATCAACTCACCGGTGCCTCTACGGACCGGAGAGAGGCTACAGTTGCGGCTCCAGCTGCCGGGCAAAACCAAGTTTGTGACCATGTCCGGAGATGTCTCGTGGGCTGATGCAACAGGACGCGCCGGCATTCAGTTTGTGAAACTTACCCCGAGCGTCTCAGAGGAGCTTCAGGCGTGGCTCTCAAGTTGTCTTCACGTCTCCTTGCACGCTGTGGATTCGCTATAACTTGAGGACAAAACAGCAGAGATCCGCGGTGAGTTCAGAGACTCTGCCGCACTCCGCAAGCCGGAATGTTGTAGTGGCTGGCGAATTCGTGGAAGCCGCTTAGAAAAGACAACAATTCGCATCGGAAAAACTTCGTGTTCACACTCACAAAACGCGTGTGCTGTGCGGCTGGGATCGCTCTTGTGGTCTGGCTGGTATCGGACGCTCGGGCCCAGACCAGCGCCGATAACGCAGCCGTGGTGCAGGAGCTTGTCCGGCAAAACGCGCAGCTCCGGGAAGAGTTGGAAACGCTGAAGTCGCGTGTCTCCCAACTCGAAGGAGAGCGCGCCCAAGCGGAGGGCAAAGCCACACCGGCCGAAACGAGCTCTACCCCGCCGGCGGAGAATACCCTGCCAACATCGGCAGACGCCCATTCCCCTGATCTGCCTGGCAGCCAAGGTGTTCACTTCCGCGCATTCGCTTCTGCGGCATTCGAAGCCTCCGACCAGAAGGGGGAGAAGGGCAGCTTTCGGCCGGCCTCGATGAGTCTCCTGATGACCGACGCCCTGTCGGATCAGTGGCACGCGCTCGCCGAAATCAACTTTGAAGCCAACGACAAATTCGAGACGGTGGTTGACGTGGAACGCTTGCAGCTCAGTTTTGCTGCCAATGAGAACTTCAATCTGACCTTCGGGCGCTTCCACTCTGCTCTCAGCTACTTCAACACTGCCTTCCATCACGGACGCTGGCTCGAAACGGTCACAGACCGTCCCTTGATTGTCGAGTTCCCCGATGATGGCGGTCTTTTGCCGCAGCATAAAACCGGAGTTGCGGCCGCGGGTCTGGTCCCGCACAGCGGAGCTGCTGGACTCCATTACTTCGCTGAATTTGGGGCGAATCCCGATTTTGGGAATAACGCCAATGCGGTGGCAGCCGGGTTGTTTGTCCGGCCCCCAGCATTGCCAGGCTGGCAGGCCGGATTCTCTTATCAGCATTCCAGAAGATCCCTGGCCACGCTTGCGCATCGTGTGGACGAGAATATCTACGGAGCGCATCTGGTCTTCCGCAACTCGCAGTGGGAGTTTATGAACGAGGCCTTCCTGCTTGCGCACGGTGTCCTGGGCGAGCGCGCATTCCACACCCCGGGCTTTTACTCCCTGGTTTCACGCGAATTCGGGAATTGGCGTCCTTTTTTTCTATATCAGTACGTAAACGCCGGCGATCTGGACCCGATCTATTCTGGTATCAATCGTGTCAACGGTGCTTCGCTCGGATTTCGCTACGATCTCGGGGAGCATGCGGCCTTTAAGACGGAGTATTTCCGGGTTTACCATCGGCACGAAGATCCGGCGAACAAAATTTCCCTGCACGTGGATTGGGTCTTTTAGGCCGGCCGGCAGACAATGCGTCGACGTGGATCTCAACTCGCGATCGTGCTCACGATGCTTTTCGCGGGCGCAATTCTTTCGCACTCGCAGAACTCACCACGGGCACTAGTCGTCATTGTGAACAAGAACAACCCAGTTAATGATTTAAGCGCGAATGAGTTGCGCCGGATCTTTCTCGGAGAACGCAAGTTCTGGACGGGCTCGCGCAAGATCATCGTGCTCATGCGCAATGACGGGAGCGTGGAGCGTCAAAAAGCGTTGCGCTTCCTCCAAATGAGTGAGCTTAATTACAAAAAGCATTGGCTGCAAAAGATCAATTCGGGAGACGCTGATGCCGCCCCCGTCGCACTTCCCGCAAACGGGACCGCCGTGTCCCTGGTATCGGGGAGCGACAACGCCATCGCCTTCATTCCCCTGGCCGACCTGAAGGACTCCGTAAAAGTTGTCAAGATCGATGGTCACTCCCCAAACGACCCAGCGTATCCCCTACCCTGAATCGTGCTCAAAGATATCGTCGCTGACTCCGAACTCGACGATTGAGTCCAAAGAATCACACTAAGTTTAATGCGATAGCTAAATTTTGAGTCATTCGAAGGTCTAGAGCAGTTCTCCAATTGCTGTGGAGTGCGAATCAAGAACGGGAGGGCACGGCTCCAGCCGTGCCGTAAGTCCCGCAAAGCATGTCGGCTTTAGAGCAGTTCTCCAATTGCTGTGGAGTGCGAATCAAGAACGGGAGGGC
>ORMF012416332.1_pt1 | contig 87945 bp, 97 predicted proteins | sample 1779871 | NCBI WGS metagenome assembly ORMF01 (sample SAMEA104232316, study PRJEB22302) | groundwater metagenome | biome: forest; feature: aquifer; material: groundwater | place: USA | collected 2011-08-07 | depth 5.4 m | reverse complement strand
GAGAAAATATGGCTCTGTACTCAGAGCCAGAAGCTTTAGAACACAGAAAGTTGAAGTGATATGCAAGCTAGTCGCCTATAACATTGACCGCACGGTCAATTACCTTCTAGTGCTTGTTAGAGGATTGCACCAGAGCCCGGAGAAATCATTGTGTGTTCTGCAAGATCAAAAAATAGAAGAAGGAAAAAGAGAAAAAATATTTAATTGCCTCCGTGGGGTGTAGAAGGAGTACACTTGCCAGTATAGATTGATGCGCCTCCAAATGCAGTACATGTCCACGTATTGGGATTAATTTGACTACATGCATCTCCATGAACCGCACATTCTTGAGAATCAATTATTGCATCAACATCAGGGCTACATTGCAAACCTTCAAAAGTTAGTCGAAAGCATTGTTGAGTGAGATCTGTTGTTAGTTGAGTTACACATTGCTCAAATGCTGCTAGTGCTGATGCCTGATTTGATACACAATTATCAATTGCATTTTGTTTTGCTTGTTCTCTTGTGCTACCTGATCCAGTCCCTGTAATACCTCCCGTGTTGCATGAATAAAAGCCAGGGCATGGAATAGTAGTTCCTTCAGCTATAACTGTTTGCCCTTGAAACTGTAAAATTCCTATTATAAACAGAATAGTTAAAAAAATGAATATACTGGATTTATAGAAAGTTGATTTTTTCATAGAAAAGAAGTATTGTAAGCTATTTATATGGATAAGTGTTCTCAAATAGATGTTAAAAGATAATAAGAGAAAAAGTTGTTATTTCTCTTTTAGAATAATCTCTTGCACATCATATTGTTTTCCCAGCTTGGCAATCACATGTTTGTGCATTCTTCTGATGAATTCAACTTTGTCTTCCATTCTGAGAATATCTGTGTAACTCTGGGTGATAAGTGTAAATGCAAATGGACTAGGCAAGGGTGTATGAAATTGCTTTAATTCAATGTCTTGTTCTCGTAGATGCTGTAAGACTAAAGATGCATGCTCAATGTCCATCAAGTCTTCCAGAACTTCTCTTCGTGCTTCTTTCAGGATGGAAAAATTATCACTAATTCTTTTGATAGCACTCATTAGGATCATGCTACTGACTTGCTGCTTGCCCACTTTCTTCTCCCGTCCTTTGTAGTTGCGCAAGATCATCAGAGCTCTGCCAGCGCAATGTCTGAATCTTCTCTTCAGCACTTCACTCTTCTCTAAGGCTAGTTTCATCACAGTCCATAAGTCTTCTTTCTTCAAGGCATCCAAAGCGCGCAGCACTTGCATGGGTTTTTCAGAGGCTAAGAAGAAACCGTTGTCGTTAATCCCTAGTTCAATGTCTCTGGGTTTTTTCTTCTGGAGTTTGCAGATGGCATAGGCTATAGCTCTGCTGAGAACATCATTGACGCGTCTGCCATATAAGGAATGAAAGAGCACATATTTTTTGTTAGTCTTTTCATCTTGGTAGAATTCAACCAGCATCCGTTTGTCATGAGGAATCCCGGCAAACAAATGTTGTTCATAGAAATATCTGTACAGTGCTTGTGTAGCGTTCTCATCAACATACAAATAAGATTTGATAAATTCAAGAATCTCTTCTTTTTTGTATTTGTTCACAAACATATCATCCAACAGGCGTCTGAATTTCTGGATGGAAACTGCCAGATCATAGCTTAAGGGAAGTTGTTCAGAGAACCAGCTAGGAACAGTAGGTTGTCTGCCTGCAGCAGCCTTTACTTGTGCAACCATGCCTCTGGCAAAAAGGAATTCATATGTCTGTCCTCCTAAGACAAAGACATCACCTCGTTGTAATCTTTCTAAGAATGGCTCATCCAAGGTTCCAACTACCATCTCATTAACCTTAACTAGAATATTGGTTTGATCAGGAATAGTGCCTATATTGGTCATGTAAATGACTCTGCTCAATTTGCCTCGTCTGCCTATTTCTCCAGTATCATGGTCATAGAATATTTTTGCATAAATGTGTCTATCCTGAAGAGTTGCATATTCTCCCGCGAGATATTTGATAACATCCATGAAGTCAGCTTCTGTCAGTGTTCGATAGCAATAACTTCGTTTCACAACAGTAAGAACATCTTTGATATTCCATCGGTCTGCGATAGCCATGCCAAAAATATGCTGCGCTAGTACATCTAAGCAATTCTCAGGAATATGGATCGTATCAATTTTCTTTTCAACAGCGTTCTTCAAGAGCACAGCGCATTCAACCAGATCATCTCTGTCCATAACTACTAGTCTTCCTTTGACTTTTTCATGGAGTGAATGTCCAGCTCTACCAACTCGTTGTAAAAATCTAGCCACAGATTTCGGGCTACCTAAACAGATGACTAAATCAACATAGCCAATATCCATGCCTAGTTCTAAAGAGGTCGAACATACAACAGCCTTCAATTTCCCTTCTTTTAACCGTTGTTCTATATCAAATCTATGTTTCTTGCTTAAACTACCGTGATGTGCTCCTATATTTTCCGTATAGTTTTTTGGAAAGCGTTCTTTCAGGTGATGCACGACGCGTTCTGTGCCTGCTCTGGTGTTGGTAAAAATCAAAGTAGTTTTATGCTCTTGGATAAGTTTGTCCATAGTTTGGTAGATGGCATTATGCAATTTCGCGTGTGTTGTGTCAATCAGATCTGGCAACGGGCTGATCACTTGTAAATCAAATTCTTTTTTATACTGGACGTGGGCAACTTTGCAGTCTCGCATGCCAACCAGATAATTCGCAACTGCGTCCAAAGGCTCAACAGTCGCAGATAATCCAACCCTCGTCATGTTTGGCGCTAATTCTTGCAGTCGTTCTAAGGACAAGGAAAGATGAACTCCTCGTTTGTTTTCAGCTAAGGCATGCACTTCATCAACAACACACCATTGTACATCACGCAACAGTTCTCGAAATCTATCACTCGAAAGCAAGATAGCCAAAGATTCTGGCGTTGTGATCAAGATATGCGGCGCATGTTTCAGCATTTTCTGCTTTTCTGTCGTCGTTGTGTCACCAGTTCTTACACCGACACGAATAGGATAGTCTTTGTGTTTCTGTTCAGCCAGTTTGAGCATCTCTGCCAAAGGTTCTTGCAAGTTTCTGGCTATGTCATTGTTCAAGGCTTTCAAAGGAGAGATATACACAGCATAAATCCGCTCTTCCAGCTTTTTTTCGTCAGAAAGCCGTATTAGCTCGTTCAAAATCGATAAAAAGCACGTCAAAGTCTTCCCAGAGCCAGTAGGAGCAACAACCATGATATTATTCCTATCATGGACTTCTTTGACTCCATAAAGCTGCGGCAGGGAGAAATCCTTGAATTTGGAGAAAAACCACTGGTTGACTAAGGGATGCAAGAGTCGTTGGACTACCTGTTTCTCTTGTGGTTTTTCAAGATAAGTGATCATTGCCGTCAATATAAAGAAAATCGCTTTATAAAACCTATGCAGGCTGTTTGAGAAGTAAAAAAACTTAGAAAATCAGACACAGCAAAATATTTAAACTATGCTTCTAAGACTGGTCTCCTAAGAGTTAGGAGGAAAAAACCATGGTACAAGGATATTGTGTGAAATGTAAAGCGCAAGTAGATATTAAAGACCCAGTGGAAAGTCTGACAGCAAAAGGCACCAAGATTGCAAAAGGTAAATGCCCTAAATGTGGAACAACTGTCTGTAGAATGGGTGGAATAAAGTAAATCCATTATCCCTCAAGAAGTTAAAAAATAGCACGATTAGATGACTGATGTAGAACACAAGTTAAGGCACAAAAAGCGTTAGTGAGAAGAATCAAAGAAGTCACTAAAGGTCATTTTAAGATTAAATGAGAATAGAGTTAGTCTCGGCGAATCTGTAGCCAGCCTCGATCAACACTAATATGATTCCAAATATCAGCAGCCAAGCAGCGTGCCATGCCTAAGCGAGATACTGCATTGGTTGTTAAGGTGAAATTGCGTGTTGCTAAATTACTTCGAATAGACTCTAGTAAAGATCGGGCATCTTTGGTTGCAAGACGAGGAATAGTAATATAAGCTAGCCCCATGTGATGGGGTGCATGAGCTTCTGAAACAGCAATGCCTGGTAAATTATATTGCTCCGCATAGGTTTCTGCTTTTGCATTGACTCTGCCATAATGAAGCAAATCTGAAAAAGATCTTGGCCAGGAGCTTGCGCTGAAAATCTGTACTGCATCATAGAATCCAGCAAAGCGATCAAGAGTACGAACTAATGTAGCTGTGCCAATAGATTTTGTATAAGCTTCCAAGCCTGGTGTCACTTCTCCGCCTGCACCTTGGCGTGTATGGGGATTGACTGCAATGACTAAGGCACCTGTATCTTTAGCTTCTTTGATGCTATCTTCCAGCGTTAGCCCATCACGAAGTTGTCTGGGCGCGCCAACAGTAGTTAAGTTGCCCTCTTTAGTCAATACTTGCTGTCCACGAAGAATAAAGACTGGTGATTTTCCAGGTGGTGTAACTCGTAAAGCAATGCTCTGACCATCTTCAAGCAAGTCAGTGAAAGCATAATCAGAAGGTAGTTGGAGTGCAGTGTCTCGTAATTGCTCATAGCGTCGGTCACCAAAATTAGTAAATGCAGTAACTGCTAAGTTGACAGCATGACATTGGTCAGCAAGCCGTTGCAAAGTTCTTGGTCCTCGATAAGAAATGCCAGGCAATTCAAACCTGCTGCGTTCAAACGTCAGCCATCCATAGCTATGAAGATCAACATTAAAGCTCATAAGCATATTATATATATTCCAGTATATAAATTTTTCTGGAAGAGTAAATAAGCAAAAGAACTACTCTAATGCTCTCTTCAAAATCTTATGCGCATTGTTGATCTTCTTGAACTGTTCAGTGTCTCCGCCAGCAACATCAGGATGATATTTCTTGGCGAGGCGCTTGTACTGCTTTTCAATAACACCCATGTCATGCACATCAGGTGCAAGGCCCAGAGTTTCTCGTGCTTCCTTGCGCATATGCTCAACATCTTCTTTTTCAGTGAAGTCTGAAAGGAATTCCTCAAACGTTTTTTTCTTGTGAAGGAGATCATCCACTTCAAGTGCTATTACTTTAAAGACGATGTAGAGGTTGTCGACATAGCGTTTGGCAGAGGTATAGCTATAATACATCCTATAGCCTTCGCAATACCATGTCGCAGAGGCAACTACATTTTTGATGGCTACAGGTTCGAGATCAATAATGATATCATCTTCAGTGAGGCCTAGTTTTCCAAAGACAGAGATGATGTTGTTCTTATATTGCAATGCTCGTCTGCCAAAAGAGTCTCGCGCAGTGACTGCAGGAAAAGTATGTCCTTTGATGGTGATAGTTGTCATGGTTGTAGAACAAACGGTGAAGAATGTTGTAGACTAAAGGCAAAATGACTGTTTATAAAATTTTTGAATGCCCTAAATAATTATCAATTTGAAGAGAAGATAGGTGTAGTAATTGCTGGTGAAATAGCTATTGTATAGTAAAAGTCACAGGTCCAGATATCGAAGTAATCCAGCCTGGGAACGGTCTACTAAAGTCTAGAGTGACAAATCCTCCAGTCACAGAAAGGTTTGCTAAAATAGATTCTTGAGGAATAGCCCAACTAACTGTAGCAGCACCATTGCTGTTCAAGAAAGATTGAGAGTTCGTAAGACCAATAGCTTGTGCATGGACTAAAGATATTTCGAATAAGATATCATAGTTCAAAGGAATAACTCTGCCATCTTCTAAAGAAATGCCTGGTTGATCTCCTAAGGCAAATAAAAAGATATAAGGTTGGTTAGGTAAGGAATGGTCTAAAAGCTGGAAAGAAACTGTGTTGCCTCGTTGTGGAATACCCGTCATATTTAAAGTAGCTAAATTGACATAAGTGTGAGATTCAGCTACTGGAGATTGTAGTTCACTATTGCCTGCGGTATCGCGCGCTAAACACATAAATCCATATTGGTCACTGCCTCTGGTTTCTACAGTTGCACTAGTTGCCTGTGTAGCATTCACAACAGGAATAAAAGGTCCATTATTCGTGCTCATGAGGATAGTATACGTGTCTATTTCTCCAAGAGCGTCAGATCCACTCCATTGCAAAGTGATATTCTCATTTCTTGTCTCAATAGGTAATGCATTGACAGTGCATTGTGGTCGGACATCATCGATAATATTCAAGGTTTCATTAGTGACAATAGGAGGATTAATGTCAAACACAATAGATGCTAAGTTCTTAACTTGTGTTCCGTTTGCTAGTCCTTCATTTGGTGTAACTGCCATCAAAACCTGATCAGTGACATTCGGATCTAAATGAATATGCAATAACTCCCATTGCAAACGATTGTTTACTAATGAAACAGTATGGTTTTCAAAATAAGAAATATTAAATTCAAAAGTCTGATTGCCTACAGTTTGATTAATGGTTTTTGTTTGGTTTTTCTCGAAGAGGATAATGCTTTGTCCATTGCTAATCGGTAAAAATGTGCTATTAACAAAGACTTCTACTGTAGATAAGTTCATTTCCGGTTGTAAATCATCAATAATAACTATGTCTTGTGCATCCGCAGTGCCTATATTTTCATAGTGGATAACATAGGGTAGTTTTTGTTGTGATTGAATATATCTATTAGCTAAAACTTCTTTTTCATTCGGGTCTAAAGATGTGCGGGAGTCTTGTTCGTGCGTATCACAAAATGGAGAGCCAGCTTGATACATACAACCTGCCCAAATTACTTCACATGCAAGAGTTCCACCCAGGAAACATTGTGGCGGTTGACGGAAACAGGCCGGGATTACTGCTCCTAAACAAAATGCAAGATCAGTTCTACACTTTTCTGCTTCTTCAACAGTCATGCATGCTCTACCATGAACTATTCCGCCTACGGGAAAATTTCTGTCCAGGTGTACTCTATAATTAAGTATTTGAGATTCTTGTGGGTTAATTTGAGGTAAATTCCAAGTGATATAACCTTCATATTCTTCAGGAATAGGTGTTGCTACAGGGAAGATATCAGTAAAGTTACTTACGTTAAAAGGTAAGGGGTTAGAATCAATAAAAGTAAACCAAGGTTCAATGAATTCTATAATCTTTGCATTTTGCACTATGGTGCTGCCTGTGTTTTGAGCAACGACGAAGTAATCAATATCTCTTCCAGGAACGGCGGTTGTTCCTGTTTTATAGATACGAATATTTGGTTGTGGTAAAGTTGCTAAAACGTCAATGGTAATATCTTTCTCAGCAAAATTGCTTTGTGCGTCAGTCACACGTACGCGAATAGGAAATCGTCCAATCTGCGCAGGTGTTCCAGTAAGTAATCCGCTAGCAGATAATTGCGTACCCAATGGTGGAGTACCGCTAACAATAGACCAAGTATAAGGTGGAGTTCCTAATTCAGCTTGGAAAGGAAAAGAAATAGGTTGATTCAGTTGAATTTCTAAGAGAGAAGCAGTAGTGATGCGAACAGATTTACATTTACCTGCGGGACCAGCAGCAACAATGGCCTGTAATTCTTGTTCCGAAAGAGCTTTATGATAAATACTCATTTCATCAAGACTACCATGCATATACCCTAAGCCTTCTGCCTGACCAATTGTTAAAGGAGCATTTGGATTAGGGATAAAATTATTATTCAATGCTGATGCACTTGGAGTTCCATTGATATAAATTGTATAGTTATTGCCTGCTCGAGTAACTGCTATATGATACCATTGTCCTATGGTTGGTCTTAGAGGAGCATACGGAAAGAATTGAGGGCCTATAGTTGGGCTGTTAATAACAAAATTTACAAATCCTTGACCCAACGATACAAACCATTTGTTCCTCTCGAAAGGACCTTCATCATTCCCTATAAAAATATCACCTGGATGTGATGTAGTGCCACCACCATTCCAATCAAAATTTGCCCAGAACTCTATTGTAAAATTTTTGTCTCCAAAAGCCCATAAATCACTATCGGGTGCTCCTGCATATTGCTGATTTGCATTTACGAAGTGTAATGCGTTCCCGACGAGACCTTGTACTTGTTGCGGACCGTTCACATAAACACCATCATTATTGCCTATAATATCTTGAGCAATAGTTCCATTATTTTCATCAAATGGCCACCAAGCAACAATAGCAGAAGAAACTGGCACACATGCAGATTCAGATTCTGCAAGCACAGGCGAGGCTAGAACAAATATAGTAAGCAAGCTAACAACACTTATAGTAAGCAAGCTAACAACACTTACGAAATATCTTTGCCAATGCATATAATTCCCCCCTGCTATCAATTATTTCTGAAATCGTTGTGTAATGACAAATTGTAATGCTACTAAAGGATCATGTGGTAATGCTGCTAGATCTGCTTGCTGGTCTGAAGTGAGTAAAGCTTGGACAAATATTTGATCAAGAGAAAGTTTTGGTTGTTCAGGTGCTACATCTGAAGAAACAATGTCTGGCAGAGTAACTAAAACGTCTTGTTCTAAAACAGTTTCTTGAGCAGCAGCAAAAACTAAAACACTAGTTACAAAAATAAACATACTCAAAATGATCAAAGTAGTTTTCATACGTCAAAATCTAAGTTTATACTATATAAAGTTAATTTCTCTAGGATATAGCTATTTGAAAAGATAAGAAAGTCAATAAGCCGCATATCCGTAATCAGGCTGCTCATAAGGTAAGACAATCGTCTTATGTTCAGTCTGTAAGTCATCTAAGTCATTCATCTTGATCTTCTTTGGTGAAACAGTATAAAGTATGTCTTCAATATAAAGTGCTCTCCGTACTTGTGTTGAATAAGTGTCATAGGGCTTTTGTGGGTCATACGTGCCATGGGTTATTTTACCTAAAATGTTAAAACCAATATCAGGTTTAATGCGCAAGACATAAACACCTTGCCAGACATGCTCCCAGCTGGCATCTTTTGTCTCGCTTACAGGGAAAATTACTAGCTTCCTGTCGCTGTCAAACAAGAATGCTTTATGATCAGTAAATGCTTCTGAGTATGTGCCTCGTTTGCCAATGATCAGTTTCGCTCGTTCTTTGGGATTGTTGACATCAGAAACATCAAATAATGCTATTTTCAATCCACCAGTCAGTGCTCGTCCTTGCTCTTCAACAGTATCTTGTCCTAAGCCTAAGATATGATTCTCATCATAAGGATGTAAATAATTGGAAAAGCCAGGGATTTTCAATTGTCCAAGGATTTTAGGTTCGCTTGTGTCAGATAAATCAATGACAAACAAAGGATCAACTTGTTTGAATGTCACCATATAAAGTCTGTCGCCAATGAATCTGGTAGAATAGATGCGTTCATCAGGTGCAATCTGTTCAAGGTCTCCCAATAAGTCCAGATCATTATCCAATATGTATACATTATTAAATATCAGCTGCCCCCGACCATCGTAAAGATAGCTTGTAGTTGCTACACGCAGATTAGTTTCATATTCATCCAAGGAAAATTGGTTCAATAAGCTGCCTTTCACTTCGCCTTTGTTTTCATAAGTGACTAAGCCATTATCTAAGGAGAGTCTATGAATTATAGTTTTCATGCGCTCCTCTTGAAGCTTAAGTTCATAGTCTTGTAATGCCTTGTCAATCTGCTGTTGCAGCTCAGAACGTTCATCAGGAGGAAGTTTGTTGTAGTATGCTTCCAACGTTTCATACATCTTCTGTTGAATCACAGCAAAGTCTTCCTTGTTTGCAAGGAGACGATACATAGTTTTTTGTATATCATCAGGCAATAAAGGAATAATGATTTTTGTAAACCTGTTTTCCTGGTCTTGTCTATAGTATGCATAGGGAACTTCTTTTTGATAGGCAATATAGATATTGTCCTGCGAGACATAGAGTGTGTTGGCATAGCCCAGCATAAACGTTTGTAGGTTTACATCATCAACATCTTGGACATTGAAGGAAGCAATCGAATTGAAGACAATCTGTGGCTCCCAATTGTCAAAGTAAGCAACTGGTGATTCCATAATAATGTCTCCTTCTGAGCGTAACGCTGGCAAAGGAACTGGTCCACCTCCATAGAATGCTCCATGCTGTGCAATGATATACACATAGTTCCCAATCATTCTCGATTGGTAGTAACTCCCATCAACAGTGTAATTTGCTATAACTTGAGGGTCTTCTTTATTGGTGGTGTCATAGATGAGCACGCCAGTCTTCGGTGAATCATAGTGTGGTGGTGCAAAGCCTGGCGCTGCAATTTTTGCTACAGGAGCTTCAGTGTCCTCAGCAAGACTTCGTGTTACACCACCCAAAGTATAATAGCCTGGATACAGATCAGTGAATACAATCAATTTATTGTTGTTGATAAACAAGTCTCTCGGTTGTCCAGGAATATCAATTGTTGCTGTAATAGTTGCAGTAGCAGGAGGATAAGCGTCAACAAGAACAACCTTATTTTGTGTCAAAGTATAAATATATTTGCCGTCATTCTTGACAATATCAGCTTCATCAACGCCTTCAACTTGGACATTAGTTTGTGAATAACGTGCACTAGAACTGCTCTCAGTCTGTGTTGCTTTCAGTGCTGTTGGTGCGCCGCTATCGAGTGGTTGTTCCATGGCGCCAGTATAAAAAACAGCTGAAATAGCTCTGCCAGAGTTGCTTGCTTGTTGCTGGTGTTCTTGCAGAAAGGCAGTTAATTCCTCGCTGGTGGAGAATTGCTGCAGTCGTTGATCTGCATACGATGGTTCTTCTCCAAGAGGAGTGCATGCGCTAAGCAAGAGAAATGTGCACATCAAGATCGTAGTGAAGTATTTCATAAGCATTCCTAACAACCAGAACCCAAGAGAAAAAGAGGAAGAGTGCTTTAAATAGTTTTCCAAAAGCTTTTTTAAGGGGTAAAGCATCATAGATCTATGAAACTGAAGATTATGCTGATTATTCTTGTGCTTGTAGCAGTATTATTTGCGATCAATAGTTGCACAACTGATCAGACAACTAATGGTGGAAAAACTGTCATCGAGGAACCAGGTAAAGGTATTGTTAAGCCTTCAGATCCAAACAAAGAGGGATTGGCCGCAGTTGCTGATTTACCATTAGCAAAAATAATCAGCCCTTTGTCAGTGAAAGACGTTATTGAGCATCGTTCAGCGCTCAATGGAAAAATAATTACAATCAAGGGAGTTGTTGTTGAAGCTATACTGGGTGAAAAAGCTTGTCCTGCAGATAAGGGAGAAAACAATGTTCCGCCGTTAGGTGGTTGTGCTCAGCCCCGTATTTTCTTGGCAGACGCAAAAGACACAACTGATAGCAATGCTAGAGTAATGATTCTCGTTCGTGAAGATGAAAACCAGTATGAAGTTGGTGAAAGTGTGAAGGTAACTGGCAGCATCTCTGGAAGTAAAGTCGCTGTAGTCATGAATAAAATCTACGAATAAGATTTGAAGTTCTAAGTGTGTGTAGTCTCTTCTCTCTAGCTCTTAAGAGAATGCAAAGGTCAGATATACTTCTTATATCCTAAGTACTTGTTGAGAAGATTTTTAGTTGAGCTTAACAGGAGCTGGAGGTCGCTTAATTGGTGGCGAAGCTCAGGAATACCAACATAATGGTCAACAAACAATTTCATGGCTCCATAAATGGCAGATAAGGTTTCCGCGACATGTGTTCTGTCAATTTCCAGTTTGCGTTGGTCTACCAAATCAAGGAACTGCACAGTTTTCTGAAGAGCAGAAGTCATGCCCACAATCAATAAATCGAGTTGATTGAAGTCTAAAGTCTTCACATATTCAGAAGATTCGCGCTTTGGATTGAAGATTAAGTGGTTTAAGTCTTGCAAGGATTTTGATAAGGTATAAAGGTGCACCCATGACTCTTTGATGCTTCGTTTGGTGATGAGTCCTTGATGAATTTTATCCATGACTTTGTTCATGTCTAAAGTATAGTCATTAATGGTAGATCGCACCCTGCTGAGTTTTTCATCATGAGAGATGGAATATACTTCTTCGAGGATAACCTCTTGCTTAACAGAGACAAGTTTAGCTATGAGCATGCCAAAGAGCAATAAGCCTGTAATCGCTTCCAAAACAGCGAAGAATCTTGCCAGTCCAAGGGGAAAAATGTCTCCATAGCCTTGTGATGCTGAGACAGAAGTGATGAAGCTGAAATACTGCATCAGGAAAAAACTCCCAAAGCTTGGTTGCACAACTTTGCCACGGTAGAGGACAGCATCAGAGACAACAGTCAGGGAGAAATAAATGCACCCAAAGAGAAACATGAAGACAATCCAGAAGAGAAGAACTTCCTTGAAACTTGCTTTGTCGATAAGACGAACCAATTTTCTGCCTACAGTGTCAACCATGATGATGCGACAACAGAACTTGTTTAAATAGCTTATGCCTTATTTTCGTAACTTCTTGATACTAATGATTATCAACAGCAATAATTCAATGCCAATCACGACAACACGCATGATTTTGCTCATATCTGAGAAATAGCGCATAGTACCATAAGCAACTAGCAAAATACCGCCGAACATGGCTCCAGATCCAATCACTTCAAGGCTGACAAACAAGCCAAAAATAATAGCAAGTAATCCTAAAGGTGTTACAATAGAGAAGACATTCCTGTTATAGATTTGCAGGGCTTGGTTGAAATCTCGTTGGCAATAGTTGCATTCCTTAAAACTAGTCGCGCATCCTTGAGTGTCAATATAGTAATCAGGCATGCCTTTGTCATCCTGGCACTGTAAAATCAGTTGCTGTTCTTGTACAGTTGAGTTTTGTGGAGGACATTGCTGTGGATATATTGGGGAAGCTTTTTCAGGATAAGGACGTTCAGAAGGTTTGCAGAGCTCATCATACTCTGGTTCCTCATAAAGTGCGTCAACCAACAGTCCGACAAAGAAAGCAGACAGTAATGCTAACGCAACTACCATCGCTACCTCTTTGACTTTCATCGTCTTAGAGAGAAGACAAACCTTTTTAAAGATTTAGGTAGAAAGAAGAAGAGCCAAAAAAGGTGATAGTATGGACATTGAAGGAATAACTCTAGAACGTTTAAATCACGATTGTTTCAAGATCAAAGCAGATAATAAAGTCATTTACACAGATCCATTCCAAATAGAGCCAAAAGAAGCAGCAGATATTATTCTGATTACCCACGAGCATCAAGACCATTGCAGTTTGAAAGATATAGAAAAATTGCTCAAACAAGGCACAACTGTCGTGACCATTCCAGAATGTCAGAGTACTTTGTCAAGAATAGCAGAAAAAATCAGCAGTGTTGTTCTTATAGAGCCATTTCAGAAAAAAGAAGTGCAGGGAATAATGATAGAAACCATTCCAGCATACAATACCAATAAATTTCGCACGGGAAATTTTGTGTTTCATCCTAAAGAGGATGGTCGTGTTGGTTTTATTATTGCAATTAATGGAAAGAGAATCTATCATGCGGGCGATACTGATTGTATTCCAGAGATGCGGCAGCTCAAGAACATTGACATAGCACTCTTGCCAGTGTCAGGAACCTATGTCATGACGCCAGAAGAAGCTAGCCAAGCAGTTAGCATCATTAAACCAAGAATAGCTATTCCTATGCATTATGGTGCAGGTATTGTTGGATCAAACGCAGATGCAGAAAAGTTCAAGAAATTGGTAAAGGATGTGGATGTTATAATACTTCCTCAGGTATAAGGAGTTAGGTGAAGGTATCCTTTGGCTTTGTCTTGACGAGATTTATCAATAGTGAGTGCGTAAAAGACATCAGCTTGAGAAAATTCTTGAGCTCGTCCAACCAGCAAACGGACAAAGTCTTGAAAACGTAATAAGAGTTTTGCTCTAGCCCAGGCAACAGAGTCATAAAAAGGAATGACTTTTACTTGTGCAGGTCCTCGCTGTGGTCCATTTGGAAAACAATAGTCGCTCAATTCTCTGGCAATAAAAACTCTATTCCTTCTGTCTGTAGGATCATGTGTTCTAAGCAAGAGATCTACATCAAGTTTGTTGCTCATTGCAGATTGTTTTTCCTTGTTGTCGCAAGAGTTTTTTGGCGATATAAACCGGTGCATGCATTCTCTTTGCTAATGCCAGAGCATCGCTAGGCCGAGTATCAAGCTGTAAAATCTTGTCTTCAGTCTCTAATAAGACTGTCGCATAATAAAAGTCATATTCCACTCGCTCAATCCGTGCATAATCCATAGTAATATTGTAGTTCGTCAGGATATCATACATCAAGTCATGTTGTGTTGGTCTAATGTCAAAAACTCCCTGCTCTCCGCGTTTGATGGAAAATGTTTTTTCATAAGGCATGGCTATCCAAAGTCCTTTGCAGTCAGGCCCTCGCAATAAGATGCCTTCAGCAAATACTTCTGCTTCAACAGGAACATAGTCTTCAAGGGCAAAAGGATTTCCTAGAAGTGGCGGTGCTACTTTCTGGACAGTAGGTGTTGTAATGGCAAATCCTGTCAGAATATCATTTCCATAATACACAAGACTAAAACCAGCGGCAAAAACTAGAAGAATCATTAGTACAGGGAGCAGCAAAGTCCGTAATCGTCTCCGTAGTCTATATCCTAAAATCATAGGAAATACTCCATGGCTTCTGCGACAGTTGCTACTTCAACAACAGCAATATCAAGATCTTCGCCAATGCTGACTAATTCTCCAGGATACAGAACTTTGCAATACACTTTTCCTTCGTAAGTGGAACAAGTCTCTGCTCTAGTCAAGTTCAATAAGTGGCTACCGCTGCCCTTAGGCACTAAAAAGAGTTTTGCATTCCCTTTCTTCGCTGCTTCTGCTTTCGCTCGCAAGCCTCCAGCATCGACAATTTCTCCAAGAGCATTGATCGATCCAGTAATAATGACATCATTGCGCAGTTGTTTGTTTTGTAATGCTGCAATGGTAGAGACTGCCATGATAGAGCCAGCACTCTGTCCAGCAACTACTCCAGCTTCTGATTTTAAATTATAGATAATATCTAAATTAGAAACATCAATCTTGGTGAAATTGCTTGCCACTTGTGTCGCTAATCGAGCGCTGTATTGTGTAGTAACGTCCGCAAGCACGTTGTTGACATTCACTAACACTAGTCCTTGCCCATCTCTCACTTCAGTCACTAAGTCTGCGACAATGCCTCCTCCTCGCTCATCAATAGCAACAAATTGTGCAGTCACAGTTCGTTCATAATTGCTCAATTGTTGCAATGGTTCTTGAGCAGATGGTTGTTGCAAGAGAAGAGTAACCATACTTCCAAGTCCAAGACCTATTAGTAGAAGAAGAATGCTGGCAATAATCACCTTTTTTTCGAGCATCAGCAAAAAACGCAAAAAGTGTATAAAAACCTGTCGTTGTATCTTTGTTACTTGAAGAGCACAAAAAATATAAGGTGAGAGAAAGATAAAAAAAATGTATGAAAGTACACTGCTGCTGTCAGGCAATAGTGAGACTACACAGCCATGGATAGAGGAAGTTGCTGCTACAGTGAGAGAAGAATGTGCTGTAGAAAAAAGAGTGATATTATGTTCATTATAAAATAGGGGAGATTCAAGAAATACGAAACATTATGAGCAGAAAACATATATAGTCCATAGATTCTTAGAGAACATATGCCAAATTTTGTAGTTTTAGATGTAGAGACCACACAAAACCCAACAACAAAAAAAGAAGAGATTATAGAATTTGCATGCATAGAATGTGATGAGCATTTCTCTATAATACAAGAATTTTCAAGTCTTGTTAACCCAAGCATCCCTCTATCGTTCATTACAAAGAAAGTAACAGGTATACTCGATGTACATTTAAAAGATCAACCAACCACTGCAGAGATACTGCCAAAAATAGATGCTTGTATTAAAGGTAGAATTATTATTGCGCACAATGCTTCTTTTGATTTAAGAGCGTTGATAAATGCATATTCCTCTTGTAACGCAACATACCCCCCTTTACAAGTGATAGATTCTTTGAAGATTGCAAAGAAGATATTGCTTGAAGAGAAAGTAAGTTTATCTTCACTTAAACAAAAGTTTAATATCACTATAAAAGGACATCGCGCTAAGGAAGATGTTCTTTCACTATATCAGATTCTTAAGCATCTAGCAATGATCTATGAATCAAAAAATACAAAATCTTTCCTTAATTCAATAGAAGAGTTATGGAAATAATAGAAAATTTTATAAATAATATTCAAACATATATAAAAAGAAGGAAATAAGAAAAGAAGATGAAAGAGAAGCAGCAGATAAAGATTCTCTATACAAACTACAAAGGAGAGACCAAGGTGCGAACTATTATTCAAAAAAGTCTGCAATTTCTCTCTACTGAATGGCATCCAGAAGAGCAATGGTGTTTGATAGCATATGATTTAGAAAAAGATGCAGAGAGAACATTCGCATGCAAAGACATAAAGGCGTGGTGGGTAGATAACGATGTTCATCCATAATATTGACCCAGTCTTGGTGTCTTTAGGTCCTTTAGAAATAAGGTATTATGGCTTGATTTATGCTTTAGGATTTATCATAGCTTATCTCTTTTTGCGGCACTTCATTCGCCAGAAAAAGCTGCAGATGTGTGAGCAGGATTTAGACACCTACATGCTCTATCTAATTTTTGGAGTAGTCTTGGGTGCACGTCTCTTCGAAATACTCTTCTATAACTTGTCTTGGTATGTTGAACATCCATTTGAAATCATTGCCATCTGGCACGGTGGTTTGTCATTTCATGGTGGTCTCGTGGGTGCAGTGTTTGCTACATGGTTGTTTTGCAAAAAAAAGAACATTCCTTTGTTGCATTTGTGTGATTATGTTGTCATCCCAGCAGCATTGGCCTTGGCTCTTGGCCGTATAGGAAATTTTCTCAACGGTGAGTTGCCAGGAAGAATAACAGACGTCACATGGGCTGTCCAGTTTCCAGGATTCGATAGCTTCCGTCATCCTTCACAGCTCTATGAGTCGCTAAAAAATCTGATTATCTTTAGTATACTCTTAGTCAATGTAAAAAAACAGCGTAAAGACGGTTATTTGTTTGGAGTATTCTTATTTTGGTATGGTATTTTAAGGTTCATAGTAGAATATGTTCGTGAGCCAGAGACTATGGTTGGATTCTTGACTATGGGGCAAGCATTAAGCATCCCCGTGATCCTCTTAGGTTTGTATTTGATAAAAAAGAAGCGATAAATTTAAATATTACCTGGTATTACTTAGTATTACTATGGAAACAATCTGTATTAAAGTAGATAAGGAGCTTGCAAGAGCTATAGAGGAATATATGAAGAAGAAGCATTACAACACAAAAACAGAGTTTTTCAGACAGGCGATACGTGAAAAAATGTCAGAGTTGGAATTAGAAGAAGCCTTTAAAGCTATAGAGAAATTTAGAAAAAATAATCCTCGAAGAACAACAGATGCAGACTTGCGTCGTGTTAGAGAAGAACTGGCAAAAGAATTAGAAAAAGAAATGAGCCAAGAGGATTGAACGATATCCTCTGGTTTTTTATTTATTACAACACCTTGTAATTGTTGAAAATCTTTATCTCTGCTAATGAGAATAGCTTTAGCCTCTCTCGCAAGTAGTCCATGAAGAGCATCAAAAAATGGAATATCTCTTCTAGCAGCGAGATCTCTTGCTTTACCATAATGATGTTTTGTTTGCCATACTCGAATGAGTAACTGACGAAATCTTCTAAAGAGAATATCTAATTCAAAAGAGCTATAACTAGTTTTCTAAGTTCATCTATAATTGCTTTACTGTAAACAATTTTGTCATTATGGTTTCTTATGTGTCTAAGCAGCTGTTGTACACTAGTGAATTTATTACATTCTTCCCTTTCTTCAAACAAATCTAACCAGATAGAGGTGTCAAAATAATAGCGCATGAGAGTGAGTTAAGATAAGATTATTTATCAGGATTCAGGGGAAAAGTCCGGAAAATCAACTAAATAATTCGAAAATATCTCCAAAATCAGCGAAAGAAAAGGTTAAATAGCTCGCCATATCCGGAAAGAGTATGGATATAAAAGAAAAATTAGAGCATATCACAAGGAATCTTCAAGAAATAATTGGAAAAGAAGATTTAGAGAAGCTGGTAAAGGAAAAAAAGGAAATCTCGGTATATTGGGGCACTATGCCGACGGGAAGTATATCTATAGCTTATTTCTTCCCCATGTTGAAAATAGCGGACTTTCTCAAGGCTGGCGTAAAAGTAAAAATTTTATTGGCAGATCTGCATGCTGCTTTGGCTGGCGTTAATTGGGATATCTTGGAAAAAAGAAATAAATATTACAAAAGAGCAATTATTACTATCCTCAATACTATAGGTGTAGATATAAAGAAACTAGAGTTTGTAAATGGAAGTGATCTGCAGCTCAAGAAAGAATATTTCTATGATCTATTAAAGTTAAGTACCCTCACCACTATCAATGAAGCAAAACATTCTGCCGCAGAAGTTGTAAAACTAGGGGACAATCCAAAAATGGCTGGAATTATATATCCTTTAATGCAAGCTCTTGATGAGGAATATCTCAAAGTAGATGCGCAGTTTGGAGGCATGGATCAAAGAAAGATTATGGTCTATGCGCGTGAATATTTGCCGAAGATAGGATACAAACCTAAAATAGAACTGATCAATCCGCTTATAAGAGGGCTTGTCGGAGAGAAAATGAGCTCCAGTATAGAGTCAAGTAAAATTGATCTCTTAGATAATGAGCAGACAGTCATCAATAAGATAAACAAGGCTGAATGTGTTGAAGGAGATCCAAACAATGGAATTATGGCTCTCTTAAGATATCTTATTTTCATCATAAAACTGGAGAAAAAACAAATATTCACTGTCGAAAAGCCTGCGAAATATGGCGGCGATAAAGAATACAAAACCTATGAAGAAGTAGAAAAGGATTTTATAGAAAAAAAATTGCATCCGCTTGATCTAAAAAATGCTGTAGCGAAAGAAATTAATAAGTTATTGAAAATGCTGCGAGAAGACAAAGAAGTGCATAAGTTGCATAAAGAAGCCTACGAGAATAAATGAAACCAAAGTACTTCTTATCAATACTTTCTATTTGGAAACTTATAAGTTTAAATAAACAATAAAGCATAAAATATATACATACGAGGTAGGAGGAAGTATATGAAAAACCTAACCAAGAAAATAAGAATGAGACGCGTTAATATCTGGGGCGATAATTAAGTAGTAATATTAAACTTACTTGAATAGTGATATTATTCAGGTTTTTATTTTCTAAGAAATGGAAAGAAACTATAAAATTTCTAATCTAAGTTTATATAAATTAGCCAATGGTGAGTTTTTTGTCAATGATAACCAGAAGGGAAACTGGATAATTGCGAAGAAAGAAGAGTTACCTCTTATAAGAAAACTTGCAGAAGGATGTGGTGAGAAAGAATTAATTTGTTCTAAGCGAGATGTAGCAAAAATAAAACTCATGTGTCAGTCAGGTTTAGTGACTATCAATGACAAAAAGCGATTTACATATAAGAATTATATTCAGACAAAGAAACCATTTCACCTTGTTCTTAATTTGAGCAATAATTGTAATATGAGCTGTGCTTATTGCTATGTAAACGCATCACCATCAAGAGATAAAGGTATAATCATAAAAAACGCTGAAAAGATAATTAGGGAAATGTTAAAAGGACAGAAAGAAATCACTGTAGTCTTTCATGGTGGTGAACCTCTGCTACAATTCGAGAAGATAAAAAGGATTATTTACTATGCAGAAAGAATTAGAAGAAACAAGAAAATTAACTTCAGGATCCAGACAAATGGAACGCTCTTAAACGAGAAGATTATAGAGTATTTGAAAGAGAAAGGCGTGAGTATAGGAATTAGTTGCGATATTACTCCAGCAGCACATGAGAAAATCAGAGTGTTTAACAAGAATGCATCGACTTATAATCACGTCATCAGAGCTTTTGAGAATCTAACAAAGAAGAATGTTAAATTCAGCGTTATTATGGTTTTACATAAAGAGAATAAGCAATGTGCCAGAGACATCTTCAAATTTGTACGTAAGTATGGCATAAGGAGAATCGCTATTAATCCATTATTCTCTGGCGGTAGAGGCGATAAGAATATTTTAGGCATCTCTAATGAAGAGTATTTCTCGTTTATGAAATCATATCTGAGAGCGCAAGTGCAATATAATAGAGACACGCCAGATAAAGTGTATGAGACAGAAACCAATTTCTTAATAAGAAATCTTTTGCATCTAGATTATACCTATATGTGTAAAAGTAATCCTTGTGGAGCTTCATTCTCAACTGTAGCAATAGACCCATCAGGAGATGTCTATCCATGTGACGAATTCTGTGGAGAGAAAAAGTTTCGTGGAGGAAATATAGCTCAGAAAAGCTTAGAAGAGATAAAGAAAAGTGGGAGTTTTAAGAGAGTGAGATCTATTAAGAAAAACAAGAAGTGTTCTAGTTGCGTATGGTATCACTACTGTACTGGTGGATGCCCATCTAAGACTTATTATAACACGGGATCTTTCAAGAACGTGAGTGCATATTGCGGATATTACAAGAAAATAATTCCTTATATCGTTCATTTGATAAACGCTGGTAAAATTGATATTCAAGATTTATATGATGGGGGTAAGAATAAGGATGGCTATTGATTTATCCGGTCGTTGGTTAGTGCATCACATAGCCTTTCAATGTAATAGCCGTTGCAGTTTTTGTATAGTAAAGAACAGACTGAAGAATCCAGAAAAACCGCTAGATCAGGTTCTCATGGAAATGAGAAGAGTAGATCGTGCAGATCAATATTACTTAACTGGTGGCGAACCTACATTACGTTCAGATCTCCTGGAAATAGTTGCAAACGCAAGAAGAGTAAGTGACATAGTTCGTCTGCATTCTAACGGAAGAAGGTTCAAGGATAGGGGTTACGTTCGCGAGCTCCATAGTGCAGGACTTGATGGAGCGATAATCTCTTTCCATGTTACAAATGAAGAAGATTCTAGAAGACTTATAGGGACTGGTGATGATTATAGAGAAAAAGTTGTCGGGGTAGAGAATATGCTCGATGAAGGTATGTGGGTGCAAACAAACACCATCGCAGCAGCATACAATTATCAGAGACTCCCAGAAATCATTGATGAATTATTGAGAAGATTCCCTAAGCTGCACAAAGCAAGAGTAACATACGCGTCATTTAATGAATATAGCGACAGAAATGAGTTTGTGCCATTGGGTGAAGTAAGACCTTTCGTTCAAGCAGTAGTTGATAAACATGGTTCCAGAGTAGAGATAGAGAACGTTCCTTTATGTGTAGTTGATGCTGCGCAGCATGATGCATATTTTGATAAATTTCCCATAATGGTCTTTATCGGCGCTCATGGAGAGTTTTTTTATGGACCTGGTCAAAGAAGAAAATTTGATAGGTGCGGATCCTGTAAGAAAGATACAGAGTGTCAGGGTGTTTATAAAAATTATCAGTTATTCTTCGATCCGGAGAGAGATTTAACACCAGTACAGAATTAAGAACAATGATACAAGAATACGAGCATGAAGATTATGCACTATTTCATGTGACCAAAGAGTTAAAGAGAATTGGTGTAAGAGTAGATCAATGGGATAATGATATTGGTCCTGCCTTAGCAGAAGAAATACGACGCACAAAAGACTATAAAACACTTGAAGATACAATCAGAAGAGTTCTAGCAGAGGTAAGAAGAAGAAATAGAAGTAGATTGGAGAGAGAATTACCGTTATTACATGCGCTTGAAAGACAGCTGAGTGATGGGCAGAAGCCATTTGAAATAAATATAAATCTTATCGCTCCTTCAGGAGTACCTTTCTTATATCACACTTATCCCAGAATGAAGATTCTCATAAATCCAGCAAAGCTTAATTTTAATCCTCGAGCAATAAAGAGCGAAGTACAGAGAAATAGAAAGATTATAGAATATCTTTTCGGACTTGGCCTCTCTGATGAACAGGCAATACATGATATATTTCATATGGACATTTATTTTCGATTTTTTGCTTATACTCGACATCTAGATGTAAGAAGATGGTATACTCCTCAAGCAGTGCAGATAATGTCTGCTGCAATGAAGTTGGCTGCGGCATGATAAGAATAACCGCATGTCAAACAAAGAGAGGTAAGTCATCTGAGAGAAACTTAGAAGCATGTGTCAAATGGATAGAGAAGATTGCTCAGAATGAAAGAACAGATCTCATTTGTTTTGGTGAGACATATCCTTTTAGCTTTGATATTCCTGGAAATCTAGACGAAGATAAAAGAGTTACACTGCTGAAACAAGTCTGCCGAGAAAGCAGGTCAAGTATACTTATAGGATATGTGGAACAAGCAGGAGATAAAATAAGAAACCTAGCAGTACTCATTAACCAAGCCGGAGAAATTATACATAGGCATGCTAAGGATGTGAAATATGGTGATGAAAAGCAGAAATTAGCACCAGGTTCTGATAAGACACAAGTAGTAAGATATCAAGGAGCAAATATTGGTCTCAGTATTTGTTACAGTCTCTTATTCCCTGAATATGGAAGGATGCTGGCGTTGCAAGGTAGTCAACTCGTTATTGCTCAGTCGAATGTTCCTTCAAGCATACGTGATGTATGGCATTCAGTTCTTTTAACAAGAGTATTTGAAAATCATCTACCCTATGTGCATGTTTCCGCCTTTGACGAGAGAAGAGATTATAGCGGATTGACTTGTATAATAACACCGCCATTTACTAAAGCAGAAGAGATACAAGATCCTTTTGAAGAAGGATTTATAACTGCTGCATTAGATCTAAGAAAGTATGCGGCAAGAAGATTTGCAAAAGCACCAGAAGCAAGAGGACCTGAACTTTTTAGAGAGGGAGAATATGGACCTTTCCTGTCAGAGCTTCCAGAAAATATATTGGAGGAGTTAATGAAATGGTATCCGACATTAAGAAGCTCTACCTAGTAAAGTTCTTTGTTAATCTAACGCTGTATACTCCTATTCTGACACTTTTCTTTCAGTCCCGTGGTTTGAGTTACATGCAAATCCTCTCTATGATTGCGTGGTTTATGCTGTTTACCTTCTTGCTGGAAATCCCTACAGGAGCTATAGCTGATTTTATGAAGAGAAAATATACTCTCATGATTTCTTTAGGCTGTTATATAGTTGCATCAGTACTCATAACACAAACATACTCCTATGTTTATTTTGTCCTATGGCAAGTGCTCTGGGCATTAGCAGTCTCTCTGCAGTCAGGAACTGATCAGGCATTTACTTATGAGATACTCAAGCAGAGAAAGCAAGAGCAGAAATCTAAGACAGTGTTTATCCATTTGCAGATCATTGCCACAGCTGCAATCATGCTGGCATCAGTGATAGGCAGTTATCTTGGTGCAATCAATCTTGCTTATCCTCAGCTCTTCTATACTATTCCTCTGGTATGTGCGATAATCACGCTTGCTACAATACAGGAAGGAGTAAAGAAAAAAAGAAAACTTTCTTATATAACTTATTTTAGAGTCATCAAAAAGGGACTGTATTTCTCACTCACACACAAAGCTGTCTTCTCCATAATCAGCAACGTAGCTATGATTGCAGTGCTATTTGCAGTTCTGCAATGGCTCTGGCAACCGTTACTCATAGATAGGGGTATAAGAATCATTGCCCTTGGAGGCATCTATTTGCTCTTGCAGGCGTCCTCTCTCTGTTTTCTCTTTATCTTACCCAGAATAGAAGCGAGATTACAGCCAAGAGCATGGATGATGCTGTCTTCTTTGGTCCCTGCACTCTTGCTTCTCGTTATAAGCATCAAACCAGGGACAGTCATACAAATAACAAGTATACTAGTGATTGCGTCTTTTGAGGCAATACGTGCTCCGCTAGTTAACCATTATATTAACAAGCACATCCAGGAAGATGCAGAGCGTTCGACTATTATTTCTATAAAAGCATTCTTCCATCGTCTGATGCATATTATCCTCCTTCCTCTTTTTGGTATGGTTGGAGACAATGTAGGCATCTACAAAACAATAGGAATAATCGGAGTAGTGATGCTAGTGTTCACGTTTATATTTCGCCTGAAGCAAGAGTGAAGAATTAAAGTCTAGTCAGTGTATCTTTCAACGCTACTCAGGACAACAATATACAACTATAAATTCCTAGTACTAAGCACATTTTTTCCTAATTTAGTGAAGCAAAAGATTTAAATAGAACAAAAATAGGCTAAAATTGTACTATGAAAGAGATAATAAGAACACTTTTGGTTGAATGGAAAGGAAAACAACTACCTAAAGTAATCCCTAGAGAAACACACCTTCAAGAGTATCTGAATTTAAAAGTGAATAAGATAATAGTGCTTAATGGGTTTAGAAGAGTCGGGAAAACCTATATACTCTATGGCTTAGCCAATGAGCTTCTTAAGTCTAACTCTCGCGAAGAGGTTGTCCAGATCAATTTTGAAGATGAGAGAATACCTCTTAAAACAGAATTTTTAAGTGATTTGATTCCAACCGCTAGTGAACTGTTCAACAAAAAAATCAAGTATCTGTTCTTAGATGAAGTACATAATCTCCCTAATTGGAGCAAGTGGTTGAGAAGAACATATGATAATCAAGAGATGCAGATATTTGTTTCTGGTTCTTCTTCAAGAATGTCTGAAGAAGAAATACCGACAGAGCTGAGGGGGAGATTTCTGGAAATTAAAGTGTTTCCTCTGTCATTCAGAGAATTTTTAACATTCAAAGGATTTGATTTTGATTTGAATATGGTGGATTATTCAGAAAAAGAAAAACCCCTCATGCTTAAAGCGCTTACAGAATATCTCACGTATGGAGGGCTGCCTGAAATTGTGATTATAGACGAAAACAAGAAATTTGAAGTAGCTCAATCATATTATGCGACTGTTATAAAAAGAGATATGGTTGAAAGATATAATATAAAAAATGAAGAATCCATAAAAGCTCTCCTAAAACTGCTTCTCGATTCAAAAGAATACTCTATAAGTAAGAGTTATAATACTCTTAAAAGTTTAGGGTATAAAATTGGTAAAGCTACATTGCAGAAGTATATATCTTGCATAGAGAACTCTTACTTCGCGTTTAGCCTGCCTATTTTTTCTTATAAAATAAAGGATCAAATACAATATCAAAAAAAAGTTTATTTCATAGATAATGCTTTTATCAACGCGATTTCAACAAAGTTCTCAAATAATGTTGGAAGGCTTTACGAGAATGTTGTTGCAGTTGAATTAAGAAGAAGAAGAAAAGAGTGTTATTATTGGAAAAATATGGATAAAGAAGAAGTTGATTTTATTATCAAAGATGATGCGGAAATAAATCAATTAATACAAGTTTGTTATGATATTTCTGATCAGGATACGAAAAAAAGAGAAATAAGAGCTTTATTAAAGGCGAGTAGGGATGTAAAATGCGATAATCTTTTAGTCATTAACCAAGAATATTCTGGAGAAGAAGATATGGAATGGTTTGGAATAAAAAGGAAGGTGAAGTTCATGCCGCTTTGGAAATGGCTGTTGATGGATAAAGAGATTTCTTAAATAATAATATCAAGAAGTCAGTTAAAAGAAGTTTACAATCGAGTCAGTGTATCTTTCAATGCTAGGTTCATCTGTTCTATATCTCTAGCGTGATGTTGCGCATCTTCGAGTATAAGCTCTTTCGGTTCATTCGCGTCAATCTTTGCGAGCAATGAGCGTCCCTGTGCTAAGAGTAACTCCAGTTCATTCTGCAGCTGCATCATCTGCTGTGTAATGTCTGAAGTGCTGGCAGTAGTGTAAAAATAAGCAAGAATAGCTTTTAAAGTGGCTTGAGTCAAGGCCAAGTCTTCTTGTAAGGTAACTAGCTGCTTCTGCAATGCGACCATGTCTAGGTTTTCAATGAGCATGGCTTCACGGGCCATAGCTGATCGTGGACTCCTGTTGCGGACTAAGAGGTAATCACCATCGTCATCAGTTTCTCCTTCATCATCATCTATGCCACAGCCTTCATCAATAACACCATTGCAATCATTATCTGCACCATCACAAAGTTCATCTGCTCCAGGATAGGAATTTCTGCCAATGATGTCATCAACATCATCGCAATCACCGCAAGTATAATCAATGTCTTCGCAGCATTGGACCATGCTATTGCAAGTAGTTTGTTGCGCGAAACAACCAACCCAAGCATAGCCATCACTGTCGCTGTCAGCGACTTCATTAGGAAGTTCAGGGCATTCTGGTGTGCAGCTGTCTGTAGCAAAAGTGCATTGTGTATTGCACGGTCCGGCAATCAAGGGGCAGGGGTCGCAGTCATCTCCTATACCGTCTAAGTCAGCGTCTTCTTGATTTGGATTGACTACAGTTGGACAATTATCATCTTCATCGCGAACACCATCACGATCAGTATCTTGAATAGGATCGCAAGCGTCTCCTCGTCCGTTAGAAGGTCTATGACTATCATGTTGGTCTGGATTAGGAACATATCTACAATTATCACAAACATCGCCAACTCCATCTTCATCTATATCACTCTGATCAAAGTTATAGCGATTTGGGCAGTTGTCCGTGTCATCGCAAATGCCATCATGATCTCGATCACTTGTGCATGGAGGTAAATCACATGCTTGATTGCGGCAGACTAAGTTGGGAGGACAATCTGCATCGATTAAGCAAGTATATCTATAGCAGAAACCTTCTCGACAATAATAGCCAATATCACAGGTGCCTGCAGGATCACAAGGTGGTAGCGAAGGTAGAAGCCCTGGAGCATTAGACCCAGAGACAGCACCAGGTGAGGGTAGAAGTGCTGGAGAATAACCGCCTCCATTGACTGCACGGCCAGTAGGACCAAACTGTTTGAAGAAAGAAAGATAACTAGAAATAAATGATTTGTAGTCAGCCAGGAAATCATTGCTGGAAAAACCAGAGCTTATAGGAATGCTAAAGAAAAACAGCAAAAGAACGCTGGCAATAAAAATATAGTTAACTGACGATCGCACGTAATTCACTCACTCCTTGTTGTAATTTCTGTGTTTGTTCCTGTAATTTCTGTTTTGCCATGGGTAAATCAGTGTCAGACCTGACGACAATGGTTCGTTCTTCAACTAGATTTGAATAACTGTGAATGATGACAAAGAGACCAAAGAGAACAAAAATAGCGACGATGAAAGTGATCATAGACCTGGTGTTGGAAAATGTTGTGATAACCAATGCTTCTTCCCCTTTTTTCAAGTCTATCACCTGTTAGAAAGAAAAGAGAAAGAGATTTATAAACCTTTGCTCAACAAGGAATTCCACCAATCATGCAGATTTGCGCTACTGGTGCAGGTTGTATAAGGAGATTATCATAGGTGACTGCTAAAGCAAAGTCTTGCGATCCTAAAGGAACATTCTGAGCACGAACTCGCAAAGTATACATGCCTTGTATAGGGCTTAAAATTTCTACGCGTTCCACATTATTAAGAGTGTCCCAAGTGTCATCATAAGGTGTGGTAAGATCATTGCCATTGTAACGCTGACCATTAGGAGCAATAACTTCGAGATTGAGATTGTTAACTAGCTTAGGTGCTGTCTGGCAAGTAGTGTTATTGGTTATACAAGAACCTTCTTTATCAGTCCAGACTAAAGTAGCTCGTAAAGGTCTTCCATTAGCTTCTACATAGATTGTATGATCGCGTGCACTGTTCGTTGTTAATCCAGTTCTACTATCCCAGAATGCAAAGTCCCAGTACATATTGTTAATCAAAGAATCTGCCAAGTTCATTCTACCCCAGCCATAATTAGTATCTGGAAGACCATTATACATGCTTACTCCACCATTCAAAATGGTTGCTTTGATTAAGGCAGAGCTAGGATTTGTTACACTGCGTCTAGTCATAAAATACTCACGAACTAAAGCAGCTGCACCTGCAACATTTGGAGCAGCAATGCTTGTTCCAGCAAGTTCACAATAAGCAGGATTAGTTGAAAGCTGTGCACAACCTGGCAAAGTCTGTACAGAAGAATAAGTAGTAGTTATACCAGTACCAATGAGAGCTATAGCTGCACTCAAAATATCTGGCTTAAATCTGCCATCTCTTGTTGGACCGCGAGCATAAATTTGAGTGTTAGGTTGATCACGCATAAAGCCACCAACAATAAGAGCATTCTTAGCTGTAGCACCTACTGTGCCTACACCATTCGCATTGCCACCTCCAAATACTATAGTGAATTCTTTATTTAAAGCAGTATATCTATCAACTTCTCTATCTAAATAAGCATAACTACCATCCCCAACATTTGTTGAGTAACTATTAGAGTGTATACGTGCTCCTTGTTGATAAGCTGGAGCAAACAACATAGTATTAGGAGGTATGGGGATAGAAATGCCTCCGTTATCACAACCTACAGCTTGAAAGACTAATCGCGCTTCAGGAGCAGAGCCTGCATAAGAATTTGTATAAACATGTTGTGAAGGATTGCTTCCTGATTGTACTCCATTACCGATTGCAGCACCAGTCACAGCAGTACCATGCCCTGAAGGATCATTTGGATTACCTAGACCTGTGCATCCTAGAGGATCAGCAATATCAACGAGGCTAATTACTCGTCCGCGAATATCTGGATGCAAGGTTGCCAAGACACCAGTATCTAATCCCATATCAGCAATAGCAATAATCTGTCCACTGCCAAAGAGCTGGTAGCGAGATCGAATAGTTTCAGTGCCAACAACAATATTCGTTCGATCATTAGTAGGTTCATAATGTGGTTTCTGTTCAACAGCTTCAACGCCTTCAACACCAACAATCTGGTAGAGAATGTCTTCTTTGTCTTGAACAGTGCTCAAATCAATCACAACAACATAGGAATTAGTAGTAACAAGAGGAATGCTTAAGTCTGCTAAAGCACTTTTAATGTTAGAGACATCAGATTCTCGAAAAGCATACACGTAATAAAAGTTCTCTCTTTCCAAAGGACCGACAGTATAGCGTTCTTTGTTCTCTCTGACTAAACGATAGTCAACAACATAGCCTTGCTTTTGTAATCGTTGTAAGTCTCGCTCAGAAGCATGTGCTAAATATTGATGCTCATATATATAGTATAAAATATCTAGTTGCTTTTGAAGAACTTCTTGTGACTGTGCAATATCTTTTTTGGAATAGGAAATATAGTAATATTGAGGTTTATCAGAAACACGTGGTTGCTCTTCTGCTGGTGTAATAACTGCAGCTGCATCCAAGACACCAGTTTGTGCGACAGAAAGCTCATCAGGAGTTTGTTCTTCTTGTCCTTCTAAAATTTCTAAAGGTAAAGCAACATCTAAGTCTGTTGTCTCAGCCGCTGTGGCATACAATATACTAGACAAAAAGAGTAGTACTAGTGCCCCCAAAAAACTAGTTTTCATCCTTATATAGTAGTAAATGAGCTTAAATATCTAAGGGATATAGAGTATATAATATATATTTTTTATTGACTACATGAGACTACTAAGAAAGAGTAACAAAAAGCCAAAAGAAGTCTATAGAGAGGAAAGAAAGACAGAAAAGAGAGTTTAAGAAGAAAAACAACAACAAAATATAATGGATATATACCATCTATATACTCACTCTAGAGGGACAAAAAGGTTTATATAGCTCCTAGATTATATAGATTACATTCACAACCACTATGAAAGACATTATTATCAAGAAAGTAAGCAAAGTCAAGGGCATTAGATTCCACCATTTCTTAAACAATAATCAAAAAGCAGTTATTGCTCATATGGAAGACAAGAATAATCAAGGCATTCATGAATGCCTCAAAAAGTCCTGTGTCTTTGTCGTGACGCATGACGAGCAGTTTCGCAGACCATTGACTCCCTTAATTCTCAATAACAATCAAGGATTAATCTTTCCTCCGCAAAAATTTCCTGAAGTCCATCCTAAAGCTCTATGCTCTTCTCCTTCAAAGAAAGTCCATGACTTCTTGATCCGTGAATTGAGGATGTACATTGATGAGAATGAAGCTACGTTGTTAGTTGGTTTATAATTTTACCCATAAATTTATTAGCGAGGTTTTTATATGATTAGTTATGAAGACACAAATATTGAATGAGGATTATAAAGATTTTAATTAATGAATAATTTTTATGCTTCTGTGAAATATCGCACCAAATACTCTTTCGTAATTTGCATAACATCCATTTCAGCTATGATAGTGCTGAATTTAGTATAAATCTCACGTTGAATGTCATAGATTCTATTTTCTTGCTGTACATAGAACTCTGCTTTGATATCGTAAAAACTGCACCTTTGACAATATAAAATATCTCGGGAATTTGTTTCAGAAATTGTTCAGGCGTATTCTTTAATACATTCACTCTTATGATAATTAAATAAAAGAAATAATGAAAAAAGCATATAAGATAGGAAAAATTTTAGAAATAAGTAATAGTGAAAGAAACAAATTAGCAGAAGAATGGATAAGAATATTTACATAAACAAAGATATTAAAAATATTCTTTAAACTTCCTCTGAATCTCCTCAAAAGAGTGCTTCGTAAAGTCAAACTGGTTCTCAGGTTTATTGTTGATCGCATTAAGAGTATCCATGAATTCCTCGTCTGAAAAAGGCTCTAGGTGCAAGGATTTGCAGGCAGCAAGAATAGCATCCTGCTCTTCGGTAATGTCTTTTTTATCGGCAACCATCTTCTCAGCTTCAAAATAAGTGAGATCTCTGTTAGAAACAAGAGCAAATTCTATGCCTTTGTAGTGAAAAACATAAGTTTTAGTAGCAAAAACAACTCCATTTGTCCAGCCAAGTCGTTGGAGAATTACAACAGTATCAGCAAATTTCTCCCTAGGGACAGGAAGTGAGTGTTCTTCTCTGCTGTCAGAGCCTCCCCAAGTGCCATATTTGAGGATCAATTCAGCTTGCTTATTAGTAATTCTAAGACGTAAATCAATCTTTTCTTCTTTGATCTCCCGCACATCCTTAACTAGCCCATGATTGAAATAAATGAGAGAGAACCGATATTTTTCTCCTACAAATGTAGCTATTTTCCGAAAGCGAGCTAAAAGTGTAGCAAAATCTTCAGTAATCTTTCCCCGCACTTCCACTTCAAATTGAGTCATGAAAAAGAGAGAACTAAAGGATTTATTAAGGTGTTATTTACAATAATAAGTAATATGATTCCCAGAAACCATCTCCCATTTCGAAGAAACACAGAAGGCTATTTTCTAGATAAAGACAATAATATTCTCGCACAGATAAGCAAAGAATGTTATCTTATCTTTCCAGGTGGAGGTATAGAAGAACAAGAAACTCCAGAACAAGGACTTATCAGAGAGACATTAGAAGAGACAGGAGCTATCATAAAAGAACCATTAGAAGCGCTAGGTAAACTCAAGATAGTCTGGGATGAACAATGGGCAAAGACAGACAAGCAAAAAAAAACGATATGAGCAGTATCAAGGCGATGAGATGTATTTTTTCTTCGGCAGAATCAAGGAGTTCAAGCAGCAGAAAGAAGTTCATGAAGATGCATGGAATGGAGAAAAAGTAATGTCTCTAAAGAGCGCAATAGAAATACTAGAGTCTAATGATGATCAAGGCGTATATAGAAAGAAACAATTACAATGCTTAAAGGAGATAGAAGGAAGAGAAGAGCTAGCTATAAATCTTTAAGCGTTCTGAAGTTCTAAAAGCCATTTCCAGACAGGTTTGACAAATATTGTTTTGCCATCAACATGAAGCTCATCAGTTTGTTCAAACGTGAGTATAAGTCCCTGGTGCAGTTTGAATGTCCGTAGTGCATCGAGAAGTCCGTTGATCTCCCTTTCTCGATTAGTGTCGTCAAGAACATAGCAAACCTGCAGTGCAGCTGTTATCCTAGTTCCCTCCTTGATAATGAAATCACATTCTTGCTTGTCTGCATAGTAAAAAAAGTCTTTGCCTTTCCTTTTGAGTTCTATGAAAACTATATTCTCGAGGGTGCTTCCTCTGTTCAGGGTGAAATTTACTCCGCAAACTTGGTGAAATGCTGTGTCAATTAAATAAATTTTCCTGGGAGAATTGAGTTGTTGTTTTATAGAATGTGAGAATTTTAAGAGTTCAAAAAAAAGATAAGAGTTGCTCAAGTAAGAAATATATTCTTTGATGGTTATGGCATTTGAAAGATGAAGAGTATTTTTGAGGGAGTTGTAAGTAAATTGTGCTGCTGCGTTTGTTGCAAGAATGTTGACAAGCTCTTTCATAATCTTTTCCCGCTTGAGGGCATATCTGGTAATAATGTCTTTATACAGGATATTTTCAAACACTGTTCGAACATAATCTTTGTCTTGATTCTTGAGATATTCTGGTAAACCACCCCTGAGCAAATATTCTCCAAAGAGTTTAAGCAATGCTACTTTTTTCTCTATGACATGCCAATCTTCTTTGGTGATGGTTATTTCCCTAAATCGAAGAAATTCTGAAAAAGAGAAAGGATAGACTTCAAATGATTTGTATCTTCCAGTTAGTCGTGTGCCAAGTTCTTTGCTGAGGAGAGTAGCATTGGATCCAGTGATAATGACTTTTTTGCCCTCCTCTTGTAATCTTCGGACAAAGAGTTCAAATTTAGGGACATTCTGGATTTCATCAAAAAAATAAGTAGTGGTTGGGCCGTAAAATTCAATAAGCACCTCGTTAAGAAGTTCAAAATCTTGAGCTTGAAAATCAATGAGGCGTTCATCTTCAAAATTGATATAGCTCCAGTTAGGGGTTTCCTGTATAATCTGCTTGAGCAGGGTTGATTTCCCGCATCTTCGTATTCCTGTTAAGATAATGACTCTGTCATCTGTAAGCCATTTGAGGACTTCGTCAAGAAGATCTCTGCGAACAATTCCTTTCTGTAAAGGAAATTCGTGTTTCTGTTTTGATACAACTTGTCTGAGGACTTCTTTGGAAATCATACTAACTACTAATTAGTACTTATATATAAATGTTTTCATTGATAATGAGTATAAGGTTCTAATATCTGTAGAAGCTTGTTCTATCCAGAAGAGAAGCTCTCCGCCTCTGCAGAAATTCCCAGAAGTCCATCCCAAGGCTACCTGTTCTTCTCCCTCAAAGAAAGTCCATGACTTCTTAGTCCGTGAATTGAGGATGTACATTGATGAGAATGAAGCTACCTTGGTAGTGGGATTATAGAATCTTGTAAACTTTGCTAGATGGTTCTATAGTTTAATATACTTTTTTAATGGGAAATAATAGAGTTGATATGCTCGTCTCTTTCAGATTAATGTTTAAGTATTAATTGTCTAAGAACATGAATGAATTCTTCCGCGTATTTTATAGCGTGTTCTGCATGATATGCTTCTAAAGATGGAGTTGTTTTGTAGGTAAATGTTTCTCGCGCTTCTCTGTTTTTGTTGTAAGTTTCTGCCAGAGCATATGCTTTTTCTTGAAATGTGTCAAGAGTAATATGTTGGAGTGCTGAAGCTGTCTCTAAAGTTTTAGCGTACTCGTCATAAAGATATTTTGCTAATTTTTTTGTTTGTACAAGATAATAAAGGACAATGTGGTGTGTAATCGCGTGTACTCCGCGAAGGTCTTCCCTCAACTTGGTTCGGTACAGAGCGGCAAGATAGGCATGAACAATATAATACATGGAATAATATGCGGCAGCTACCGATTCACCATAGTCTGTATAGGTGAGTGGCAATTGGGAGTGTTGTGGATGTTGTGAAGCTGCATAAATATATTTCGCTGTATGAAGTCTATTGAGGCTTTTTAACTCGTAAAATTTGGCGATGTTTTCTGCTGCTTGTGCTGTTAATTTTTTAAGATCTCCAGACTGCGCTAAATTTCTAATTGCTTTTTCTGCAATATCTATTTTTTTAGCGATAATATCTTCTTGTTTCATGAATGCATCTCTAGCAGCTGGTAATAGCTTTCCGCTCCATAAAGGATAATATGATGTTTTCTTGCTTCATTGCCTATATTAAATGTTTTGGGATTTTTGATCATATCCAGAAAGCTTCGCGTGTCTACAATGACAATATTTTTCTTCACAAGTGTATAATGTCCTAATGTTTGTTCTAAAAATGGAATCTCTTTTTTTGAAGGAACGATAGCCAGCAAATCTAGATCAGATTGAGCAGTCACTTTTTGTTTGGCATAGCTTCCAAACACCAGAAGAATAAAGAAAGGATGTGGTGCTGCCTGAAGAACATCACGCATATAGAGATTAATCCATGAATAGTGTTCAAGAAACATTTTAGCTTTATTTTGTTCTATAGGTAGTAAGAAAAAAGGCTGAATATTGTTGGAAAGGGAAACTATCTGTGCAGGAGGAAGAGAATAGGTTTGCAGAATATGTTTACGAACAAGATCTTGTATATTATTATAAGTAAGTGCATAAGACTTGCCGAGGAGTCTGGAAATATGGCGTATAGAAAACTGCTCTTCCTGATTACTCAGAAGCAGTTCTAGTATGTGTTCTTGGGTTTGAGTGAGCATTGTATCAGCATTAGTATCAGTTAATACTACAACTAGTATATATAAAACTTTCTATTGCAAGGCTGTCTGTTCATCTCCTTCAAAGAAAGTCCATGACTTCTTGATCCGTGAATTGAGGATGTACATTGATGAGAATAAAGCTACGTTGTTAGTTGGTTTATAAGGATATTCTGCGTCTACGAAAATCAGAGAACTACTATGATTTCTAATGTACTCTTTGTTTAATGAGAAAAATGGTAAAACAAAAAGAAAGACTTTAAAATCTGAAGAAAATACACGAAATACAGCATGAAAAAAGAGGCAGGCATCAAGCAGAGAACTAAGACTCTCTTAGCAGCTGTGAGATGGAGTTTTGAGACTTCTAGGCCTCTCTGCATGCTAGTATTGGCAGTTGGTATTCTGGGTGGAGTATTGACTTTAGTAGAGCCTTATATCTTCAAGATTATTTTAGACACTCTGACTGCAACCAAAGACTTGTCAACCCCTGAAAAAGTAGGTTTGTCCATAGGATCTTTATTGCTAGTTTATGCTATTGCCAGAATTCTCCAAAGTATTTTCTGGGATATCAACAACAACCTTCGCCGTGCATACAGTCTTCGCATAGAAAAGCACATCACGCAGAAGATGATGGCAAATATCTCTTCTCTTGACCTTGCCTATTTCGAGGATCCAGAGTATTATAACACGCTCAATCGTGCCACCTCTAATTTATGGAGAATGAACGAGTTCTTCTGGGAGTTTACTTTTTTTATCTTAGAATTGGTATCCAGTCTAGTGATAATTGGAGCGTTAGCAACGCATGATGTTCGTATTCTTTTGCTAGTCTCTCTAGGAGCTATTCCAAGTATTATTGTTGCCATCAGGTCTGGAGCAAATTTCTGGAGTAACTATGAGGAGTCTTCTCCTATGTATAGGCAGACATCTTATTACAAAAATCTCTTGACAGAAAGGCCAGAGGCTATTAAGGAAATAAGATCTTTTGGCTTGCGAGAACATTTTTTGTCCAAATTTACACAGTTATTCACTCGATACATTCACGTTCAGGATAAGGTTGTTAGAAAAGAACTAAGGCAGTTTATTTCCGTAACTATTATTGAAGGGACATTGTCAGTGATAGCAGCTTGGCTAGCCATTCAGGCATTTATCAATAAAGAGATTACTATAGGTGAATTGACTTTTATTTGGACTCTATTGTTCCAGTTTGCTGGTCATGTCCGCTGGCTTGTCCGGATGATTGGTAACTTTAACACACATGCATTATTTCTAGGTCCTCTAGTCAGGGTAATGCACTTCAAGCCAAAGATAGTTAGTCCTCCAGATCCAAGAAAATTCCCAGAAAGAATACAGCAGGGTATTGCATTTCAGAATGTCTCTTTTAAATATCCTCATGCAAACAAATATGCGCTCAAGAATGTTTCTCTGACTATCAAGCCCTGTGAAAGCATCGCTCTAGTTGGAGAAAATGGCTCAGGAAAGACTAGTTTCATTAAGCTGCTAGCAAGATTATATGATCCTACAGAAGGTGCTATCTTAATTGATGGAATTGATAGCAAGGAATATGCAGTTGAAGACATCCAGAAAAACACGGGTATTATTTTCCAGGATTTCATGAAATATGAGGCGGCAGTCAAGGACAATATTCGCTATGGAAGACTGGAAGAAAAAAGTCACAAGGAAAAAGTGCATACAGCAGCCCTCAAAGCAGAGGCATGGTACTTCATCAAGGATCTGGAAAAAACATATCAGACACATCTGGGGAAAACACTTAAAAATGAAGGTACGGAATTATCTCTAGGCCAATGGCAGAAAATTGCTCTTGCTCGCGCCTTTTTCAGGAATGCGCAAGTATTGATCTTGGATGAGCCAACATCTGCTGTAGATGCAAATGCTGAATACAAATTATTCCAAAGATTCAAGGAATTAACCAGAAATAAAATAACGTTCTTGATATCGCATAGATTCTCCACTGTGCGCATGGCAAGCAAGATTATTGTTATGGATAAAGGAAAGATTGTGGAAGTAGGCAGCCATCAGGAATTGCTGAAGAAGAAAGGTATGTATGCTAAAATGTTTAGGCTCCAGGCAAAAGGCTATCAATAAGAAAACATCAAAGTAGATCAGCATTTTTTAGAGAAACCCTTGTTATTTAGACAAATTGGAGAAGAATAAGCAAATTTATATAGATCGTACATAGAAAAGAATAGATATGACTGAAGAAAAGGAAATCAAGATACAATTGTTTGAAAACAAAGATGTTAGAGAAATTCGTGCTAAACTCTCGCAACAATTAAGATGGTCTAAAACTGTTGTGCAGTCTGATCATTATTATGATGATGCTGACTTTCTGTTTACCAAGCGGGATCGTGGGCTACGCATACGCTTTGTTGGTGGAAATCCAATCGATTTTACCTGTAAGGCATTATTCTATATTCCAGAAAGAAAACCAAGCCCCTGGTATGTTGAAGAACATGTGTTCAAGTTACCGACAAAAGAAAGAGATGCAATTCGTAAGATCTTCGAACGATTCAACTTACAATTTGATCTAATTAATGCTAGCATAACATATGCTGATGTAGATATGCATCTCAGGAAGAATAATTTGTCTCCTAAGCTGATTATTGAAAAAAAGCGTGAAGTTTTTGTCTACGAGGACGCGCAAGTCATTCTTGATGAAGTAAAAGATCTGGGCATATTTATGGAGATTGAAACAAAAACCAGTTCTCCAATGGAAATAGCCAAAAAATTAGATTTATTGAAATATGGAGCACGAACAATTGAAGGGTATACTACTTTGCTTTCAAGAAAACTAGGTTTAGCTGAGATGAAACAAAAAGAGCCGTTATATGTTGAGAATCCTACTTGGAATGTATTCCCGAAAGAAAAAGAAATATATGGGGCCTTGATCAGTCAAATTGTAAAATAATGCGGTCAACTCTGCGCTTTGGCATCTTTTCTTTCGTTATAATGTTTTTTGCTTTCAGACTCGAAAGATAATTCTGTACAGTTGAGCGTTTTAGACGTAGTAGATCTGCAATAGCTTCAGCCGTATTTTTTCCTGTACAAAGCTTCAATATTGAATATTTGATGGTATTAGTAAACTCCGAGATAGAATCTAATTCTCGAGCATTGGTGATATAGATGGTTTTTGAGATTTGGTGCGGATTGATTTTTTCTATTCTCGATCTAATAGTGTTAAAATAGATCGTAAAGTTGTTTGTTAATAATTGAATAATTTCTTCTTTAGAATATTTATTTATCTGAGATAGATCTTGAGAGAGATGTGGTATTTCTTTATTTTCAAAGATGATCTTCCCGTTATTTCCTATTTCTAAAATGTCCAAGAAGTCCATTACCTTTCGTTTATTCATTTCTATTGCAAATTCGCTACGAATCTGTGATTCGATGAAATCACGACTTGAATCTGGATTTAAATAATGAGATGGAATCTTATACTCAATGAGTGGTCTTGTTTTAGCATAGGTAACTTTAATTAGTTTAAGAGATTCTTGCCAAAAGAGAGTGTTTTTTAAGGCATCATAGACAGGAATCAACCGCTTGCTGGTAAAATAATCAGTTACTCTTGTCCTAAATTCTGGAAACAATCTTTCAAATTCTGAGCAGGTAATGAGTGCAATAACCAGATGAACTAATCTCCCTAAATCTGTCGGGCGCTTCGACAAATATTCATATTTTTGATAAGCCAAATTCACTGCATCTAGAGATATTTGTGTCAATATACTATAAAAATCAGCTGTCAGCTTTTCAGACTTGAAAATACGATCGCGAGAGTCAGAATAGCTAATAATAAGATGCTCTAATTCTAGTGATTGAAGAAATCGCGAGAGTGTTCCAAGAAATTCTTCATTTTGATCTTTTATATTGTTCTCCTCTTCATTCTTAGGCAGAGTTTCATGCTTTAATTGAATATCCCAAAAATGAACGATGACTTTAGAGATCTCCGGATATTGCTCTTTGAGTTGATAGAATAAATCTGCAACAGTGTAGGAAAAAACATTAGTGGTTAAGGAGACGAAAATACAAAGTTTCATGGTATTCAGGAAAAAGAGTGAGTTTTGTGAATATATAAATTTTTTTGTTATGAAAATAAAGAATAATTCATTTATTTGTAAATTCACAAATAATAAATAATCAAATTTACAAAGATTTATATAGAGCATATCTACAATAGAAGAATGCACCCAACAACTGCAGTAATACAAACAACTATACTGGGCATGCAACCAGATCTACCAACAGATGTTCTGTTTATTAACTCGCCCATTCAGAAGTATACAAGCGATTACAACCAATCTTATCAAACAGTTGCTCCATTGGGTCTGGGATTGCTTGCTACAATATGCCGAAATGGAGGGTTAAATGTCGGGCTAATGGATGCAGAAGCTCAACATCTGACATTTGACACAATCTGTTCACTTGTCAAAGAAACAAAACCGGCAATTTGTGGTATTAATCTGGCAACTCCAAATGCGCAATTAGTGTATGATCTTACAAAAAAATTAGCGAGGCACACAAAGATAATTTTAGGAGGAGCTCATCCAACGTTAATGCCCCATATAACATTAAAAGAATGTCCAGAAGCAACAGCAATTATCAGAGGAGGGGGAGAAAAAACCATTATTCCTCTCATCAGAGCAATACAAGATTGTAATGATATATCGAAGATTAGTGGAATTTCCTATCGAAGTAAAGATGGAACAATAAATCATAATCCTAATGAAGAGGAACTAAAAAATTTAGATGAGCTGCCTTTTATCAATCATGAATTTTTTTGGAATGATCCATACCATAAAGATGGATATCTTGAAGCTTCTATAATCAGCAGCAAAGGTTGCACTTTAAATTGTATTTTTTGTTCAGTTCCAACATTGAACAAGCGAAAAGTCTTATTTCGTTCAGTGAAAAATGTTATTCATGAAATTGAGATTCTCAATTCAAAGTATGGGGTCAAGAGCATCCATTTTATGGATGATTTGTTTACCATTGATCGGAAAAGAACTGAAGAATTCTGTAATCAACTAATAGAAAGTGGAATGAAGATCAGGTGGAGGGCATTATCGAGAGTAGACACGGTCGATAAGGAGCTATTATCACTTATGGCAAAAGCAGGTTGTTATAAACTTGCGTTTGGTATAGAATCAGGAACACCTCGTATTTTGAGTTTGATGAAGAAAAATACAACAATAAAAAAGATAACTGAAACAATTGCTCATTGCCATGGACTAGGTATAAAAACCAAAGGTTTTTTTACAATTGGGTATCCTACTCAAACCAAAGAAGAAATTTTTGAGACATTCAATTTTGCAAAATCCTTGTTATTAGATTCGGCATATTTTACTATTGTTCGGGCTTATCCAGGTACTGAACTTTTTGAGTGGCAATTGAAAGATCATCGACCTGAAAGCCTAATGTCTTTTAGACAAAAGAAAGAAGGATTATCTGATAGTAGATTGAATGATAATGAACGAAAATTAAGAATAGAAATCGAGAAAAAATTCCCCGAGGTGTCAAAATCGACCCTCTATGCAGTTGCAAATGACGTGCAGATTGGTGATTATTCCAGAGAAGAGCTAGAAGAATTTCTAGAAGAAGGGATAAAACAGTTTTATTTCACAAAGGCACAGAGCGATGTTCTATGATTCTCCTAGCCTTAGATTCCTCAATTAGTCGAGACGATCTAGAAGCAAAACTGGATCGTATGGGATTCACCCTTAAGAGAAATCAATTTCGTCATTTTACTGGTGTTTGCTTATCTATTGTGGAAGACAATGAAACTCTTTTCCTGAATGTCAACAATTCACCATATGATATTGAAGAATTGCTTGATTACTTTTATTTGAGAAATCTAGTAACAAAAAAAATTTTGAAAGATTGCATACTCCGAAAACCTAAGGCACAAAAAAGGAGTTTAGAATGATATTCGATGCAATAACCAGAAAAAATGAAACTCATCTAACACTATGTGAAGCTACCTGTAAGGATGGGTCAGAATGTTTGAATAAAGCAAAATACGCCTCTTTTTGCAGATTACATGCTCAGCAAGAGGTACAGGAAAAATAAGATGTATTTGGTTATCTCCAGTTCAGCTGGAACAGGTAGAACTGTACGAAAAGAAGATTTAGAAACATTAGGATAAAAAATGATAGGACTATCCAGAAAGGTAATTTGCGAAAAAGAAAAGGAATATTTTGAAAAAAGAGGAGACTATAGAGAAGCTCTTGCAAAAACATTGACTTCTCTTTATAAAAAAATATTCAATCCAGAGGAAAAATGCATCAATAAAGTTATTGCATTAGTAGAAAAATTGAAACATAATAAAATACTGGATGTTGGAGCTGGAGAATGTGATATCTGCTTGCAAATGAGCAATAAATTCAAGATAGAAAAATATGTAAGATCTGATCTGTCGCTAAAGAGATTAAACAAAGTTCAAGGAAAGAATATTATTAATCTTGTTTTTGATGGTCTAAAGCACCCATTAAGGTCAAACATGTTTGATATAGCCTTCTCTAAGTGTGTCATGCACCATGTCGATAATAAAACAAAGGCAGCAAGAGAGCATAATCGAAGAGAATTCCTCCTAGAGCAGTTGAGAATGATCAAGAAAGGTGGAAAATTATTATGCATAGATATTTGTGATCCGACAAAAAACGGAATAAGAGGTCTACTATGGCATATCATCAAGTATAGATGGATCCTTGGCGAAGAAAAGCACAACTTCTTAGAAACAGCAGATGCAGTTACCATGTTGAATGATATGGGGATGAAAAACATACAGCAAGAGGAAGTTGAGACATATAAAGGAAAATATTTTATAGTGTGGGGAGAGAAATGAAAAAGTTTGTTGTTCTAGAGGGTCATGACGCTGCTGGTAAGACAACAGTGGCAAAAGAGCTTGAAAGAAGTCTTGGAGGGGTCTACATTAAAACTCCCGGGAGCAGATATGCTAGTATAAGGCAGGCAATGGACAGTGAAGCTTCAGCAGAAACAAGATTTTTGTTCTATTTAATGTCGGTAAGTGATGCATCTGATGAAATAAGAGCAATGAGAAAAAATGAAGATGTTGTTTGCGATAGATATTTTTGGAGTTCTTTAGTAGGCTATGCCGCACACTCAGGAAAAACACTTGAACAAGTTACAGCAATGGCACATCCACTCATAGAACATCTTGAACAACCAGATGATGTCATATTGTTATATACTAGTGAAGAAGAACAAATTAGAAGATTGGTAGAAAGAAGGAATGGGAGTGCAAGCGATGCAGAATGCATCGCCAATAGCTCTTTCAGAAGAAATATAAATGGGTTATATGAACAAATGAGAGAGAGATATGGATGGAAAACCATCGATACTTCAAGAAGAGATGTTGAAGACGTCGCAGAAGAAGTGGAGCGCATATGTTGTAATGGGAGGCTCATAGAACATGATGGAAATTGAGATCAAGATCAGAGTAAAAGACCCAGAGAAGCTCAGAAAAATGCTGGAAAGAAAGCAATTTAAGCTTGAAGAAACTGAAACAAATAAAGACACCTATTATACAGTAAAACATCGTGATTTTATGGCTACGAAAGAATGTTTAAGAGTCCGTGACATGCCAGAAAAGAAGAAAGTAGTACTTACCTACAAACCAGCATCAAGTAAGGCAATGCTACAAGAGAAGATGATATGGAAGAAAGAATTGGAAACAACAGTGGGAAGTGCAGAAGTCATAGAAGGTATTTTAGAAGCTATTGACGCTACAAAGCTCGCTGTTGTTGAAAAGCAACGTGAAAGTTATAGCAAAGAAGATATTCATGCAACCATAGATCAAGTGAAGGGAGTAGGCTGTTTTATGGAGATAGAGAAGATGAGTAATGATGTTGAGAAGACAAAAAAAGAATTATGGGCTTTGTTAGGTGAGCTTGGATTCAAAGAGAGTGATGTTGAAGTGAAGAATTATAGAGATTTGGTGATGGGAGTCTAATATGAGTTCGACATACTTCACACGGGATGGGCATAAACGATACGTGGAGAAAGTTGCTGCAGTGGAATTAAAACTTGATGAATTAACCAGAAAAAATGCAGAGGCCTTGGAGCAAGGAAATCAGTGGCATGATAATTTCGCTTGGGAGCAATTGCAGAGGGAGATAAGCCAAGCAGATCATCACTTACAAGAATTAAGAAGACCTCTTGCTCAGGTAAGAATTGTTGAGTACCCTGTAAGTGTTGACAGCATCGTCCTGGGATCTGAAGCAGATGTTGAGCAAGATGGTAAACGCTATACCTATCAGATAGTTGCTTATGGTGATGATGATTTTGAGAGAGACAGAATTTTATACGACACACCCTTAGCACAAACCGTTATGGGAAAGAGAAAGGGCACTATCTTTACTGCTAGAATAGCAGGTAGAAATATGAGGATACAGATACTTGATGTAAGACCTATAGCAAAAACCTAAGATGAACATTAGAAGACACTTGAATAACGCATTTCAATTTCTAATGGAATGAAAATTAAAAGATCTATAGCAGAGTCAGGTCTATTGAGTCCTTTCGCTGTTGAACCATAGAAAACTATTGCCTTAACATAAGGCTGTATCTTCTTATACCGCTCTTCCTTGATTAACTTTATTTTAATGTAGTTATTAATGATGCTGATGGCTTCTTTTTTAGTAAGTTGCTTCATAGTATTCTCTAGTTCATTCCTCTACTACATCCAGCTTCTTAAAGATACCTTCTCCTGCTTCTTTTACAACAGGTCCTAGAAGTTTTCGAACATTCTCGGCTTTCGCTCTTGTTGATCCTTCGATCTCGATAAAGTGCATGGTATATGGGAAAAAAGAGGTAGAGATCGCTCAAAAGATTGTAAGAAAAAGTTTATATATCCCTGAAAATCGCTTATGGTCTATGAGCGCCAATATGTGGTACATGAATAAAGAAGGCAATTGCTTAGATGTCCTTATCACAATGGCTGACCCTTTACCAGCATAATCAACAACTCTTATTCTTCGGCTGGTGTAAAGGTATAGACAACTGATGGATAAGAAGCACCTAGAGCATGAAAACTCCAAACAAGGCGATGCAAGAAAGAAGTCAGAGAGATATAAATAGATTTTTATATGCTGAAAGTGATGAAGAAGAGGAAAGAGGGAGTAGTGTGCCAACGGCTATAACAGTAAGCAGACTCAAAAAAGACTTCAAAGTCAAGGAAAAAGAAGCTGGATTTCTCGGTAGTCTCAAAGCACTTATTCGTCCAAAAACTAAAACAGTAGCTGCAGTAGATAATATCTCATTCAACGTCAAAGAAGGAGAGATTTTGGCATTCATAGGCCCTAATGGGGCAGGGAAAAGTACTACTATTAAGATGTTGACAGGCATTCTCCACCCAGAAAGTGGTAAAGCGAAAGTATTAGGGTACAATCCTTGGACGCAAAGAAGAGACTTGGCATTCAAGATTGGTTCAGTCTTTGGACAAAAACCACAGCTATGGTATCATCTGCCAGCCATAGATACATTTAATTTGTTTAGCAAGATCTATGAGCTAGACAAAAAAGTATATCAAGAGCGATTAAACTATCTCGTCAAGACATTTGAACTAGAAGAGCTTTTGCAGATTCCTGTAAGAAAATTGTCCTTAGGTCAAAGAATGAGATGTGAGATAGCTGCAGCATTATTGCACAGACCAAAGATACTCTTCTTAGATGAGCCTACTATAGGATTAGATATTGTAGCAAAGCAGAAGATGCGTGAGTTGATTAAGGAATTAAATAGAAAAGAAAAGATGACTATTTTCCTGACATCACATGATACGCAGGATATAGAGCACTTATGTAGAAGAATTATCATAATCAATCATGGAAAAATCATTTACGATGGTTCTGTGGCTGATATCCATAAGCGATTTTTGCAGAATAAAGTAATCTCAATCAAGTTTGAGGAGCCTGTGAAAACAGTGCAAGTGCCAGGCATAAAAGTGCTGAAGATAAACAAATATGCTGTAGATCTAGAAATAAACGTGAAAGAAAAATCTATTATAGAAGTAGTGGAGATGCTCATGAAAAAGTACAAGATTGCCGATATTAACATCAGTGATCCTCCTATTGAAGAGATTATCAGCCTGATCTACAAGAGAAAATGAGCTTGGCAAAATACTACGAAGTGGGAAAGATAAATCTGCAGAACTATTTAGCCTACAAGGCAGAGTTCATTATTCATGGACTATTCATAGGATTGATCATTTTCATCTTTGTCCATCTTTGGAAAGCAGTCTATGCAACAAGAGCAACCGTTGAAGGATTCACTATTGCCATGATGATCTGGTATCTGGTGATGACAGAGTCCATAGTGACAGCTCAAGGTCACATCATCAAAGATTTGAATACAGAAATTAAAAATGGAGAGATTGCCAATAGTTTGAACAAGCCATATCATTTTTTGGGATATCACTTTGCAAAATGCATGGCTTACATGCTGTTAAGCTTCACTATGACAGTAGTGATTGGAGGAAGCATAGCATATCTTCTCATTGGGCCATTTGCCTTTGCTTGGTCTACATTGCCCTTCATAGCGCTAGCAGTCTTATTCGCTCTGGTCATTGATTATAGCATCAACACGCTCATTGGCTTATTTGCCTTCTGGATGGAGGATACGTCTGCATTCGAGTTTCTCTATGCAAAGATCGTCTTTGTCGCTGGAGGCATGCTAGTCCCTTTAGAAATCTTTCCAGAAATGGTAGCAAAAGTATTGAGCAAGCTGCCGTTTAGTTACATTGCCTATCATCCTGGAAAGTTATGGGTTAATTTCAATTGGACAGATTTTCAGCAAGTAATCCTTGGTCAGGGAATATATCTCATAGTTTTAATTCCTCTACTCTTCGTGATATTTCACAGAGCCATGAAGAAGGTGCAGATCAATGGTGGTTAAGATGTTGAAGTTCATCTGGAGTTATCTTAAGATCAATATACAGAGCGGTATGGAGTATAGATGGAATTTCATGCTGCAGGTCGTCTCGATGTTTCTCAATGATATTATCTGGCTCATATTTTGGTATATCTTTTTCAAGAAGTTTTCCATAATTAATGATTGGGCATTTGGAGACATGTTGTTGATTTATGCAATGCTCACTATGAGCGTTGGTCTTGCAGGAGTCATCTTCGGAAACTATTTAGAAATCGCAAGAATCATCAAGAATGGAGGCTTAGATTTCTACCTCAGTCTACCAAAAAATGAATTAATGCATGTATTAGTCAGTCATTGTAGGTTTACCGCGCTGGGCGATCTGGTCTTTGGTTTTGTTATAGTTCTTGGATTTATTAGTCCAATAAAATGGCCCTTGTTCATACTCTTATGTGCATTAGCGACAACCATTGTAGTGTCATTCTCTGTCATCCTTGGTTCCTTATCTTTTTTCATAGGAAGTTCCACAGAATTATCGCGGCATGGTATTTTTAGTCTCTATGCAACATCAAGCTATCCTTTCAGTATTTTTCAGGGTATGACAAAGATTATTCTCTTAGTCATCATTCCAGCAGGATTTATTACAGGTGTTCCAGTCGCCCTGCTCAAGGATTTTGATCTCGCGCAATTAGGGTATATGATTCTTTTTACTATAGTTTTAACAGTCTTGGCAATAATATTATTTAAAAAAGGAACTAAGAGATATGAATCAGGAAATGCTATTGTTGCAAGAGTATAATCTCAGAAAGTTGTTGAGTTTTTAGATCTTCTACTGATAATAATCTCAGAAACTTCCATATTACGAGGTAAACGAAGAAGAGATAAGAGCAAACCTGCCAAATCTTTAGGATCCATAGCGCCTTCCTTAATCACACCAGGACCTCGAAGATTAGACTGAAATCCACCAGGATGAAAACCAATAACACGAACATCATCTTGCTTTAACTCAGTTTGTAATACTTTAACAAACCCAAGAACAGCATGTTTAGTCGCTGTATACGCGCCATGGTCTATGAAGTGTTTAAAAGAAGAAGTAGAGCCAATAACAACAATATCACAATGATTTTTCTTGATAAGAGGTAAAAGCCCATTCACAAGTTTAATCGAAGCAGTGATATTAACATGAAAGAGATGATCGATATCAAAAGCAATGTCTCCGAGAGGTGCAACAGGCATGATACCAGCATTTAGGATAAGAATGTCAAAAGAGGGATGGTTCTTCTTAATCAGTGCAATCGCCTGTAACACTTGCTTATCATTTGCAAGATCAACAGCAATATTTTCAAAAGGACTCTTGTTTCGAGAAAGATTGACAATGGTAGCTTTTTCTTCCTTATGTAAGAGTTTTCCTATCTCTAAGCCTAAACCACTGCTTGCTCCAGTAATAAGTGCTTTTTTCATAAGATAAGTTAATAAGCACTCTTTATTAAAGATTACTATGTCTCCAAGAGAGAAAATAGACATAAAATTATCAGTTCCAGAGCTAGAATGAACTCCAGAAACCATCTCCCATTTCGAAGAAACACAGAAGGCTATTTTCTAGATAAAGACAATAATATTCTCGCACAGATAAGCAAAGAATGTTATCTTATCTTTCCAGGTGGAGGTATAGAAGAGCAAGAGACTCCAGAACAAGGGATAATAAGAGAGACATTTGAAGAGACAGGAGCTATCCTCGAAGAACCAGTAGAATCTTTAGGGAAGCTCAAAATAATCTGGGACAAACAGTGGGCAAAAACAGAGAAACAAAAGAAACGATATGCACAATACCAGGGTGATGAGACGTATTTTTTCTTTGGTAGAATCAAGGAGTTCAGAGAACAGGAGAAACAAGAAGACACGTGGCAGGGAGAAAAGCTTATGTCTCTGGAAAAAGCGATAAAAATACTAAAGTCTAATAATGATCAAAGTGTGTATAGAAAAAAGCAGTTGGTATGCTTGAAAGAAATATGAAGACGAAATAAAGAAGAAAGGAAATTTATCAAACCAGAAGATTTCTTATATTATTGTCCTTGGGGAAGGCAGGGAGAAGCAATGATAAAAAAAGCAATAACTCTAAAGAATAGCTAGATATCAAGCCAATCCCTTGCTATTATAATAATGAATGTAATTTAATTTGGTTCCTTTGAAGCGAAGCAAGGTAATGTGGCAGTTATGATGATCTAATGCTCCTCGTTTCCACAAAGAAATGCCGTATTTCCAGCCAAAAAGAGCGCGGATAATGCCGCCGTGTGCTACTATTACTATGACTTTTTCTCGATTATTTCGTAAGATTTTGTTAAACGCTCGTTGTGCTAAAAAATAGCGGAACAGATGTTTCCAAAATCCCCGAGTATGATAACGCCTAGTCCAAAGAATTTTATTAACTTCGCAAAGATGATGTTCAATATGCGGTTGTTTGTGAATAGCTTTTCCAATAATAGCTGCAGTTTCTAATGCTCTGGTCATGCTGCTGGAATAGAGAATATCAATCTCGTCTTTGAGAGGAATAAATTGTTGTGCCACTGCTTTCGCCTGTTTCTTGCCTAAAGCAGATAATCCAGGACCTGGGTGATTAGGTAGGCTATCGTAAGACAACCTATCGCCATGTCTGACAAAGTAGACAACTGTCTTGCCAATCTGATATGCAGTGGGATGTTTAAGGACCATCGTTAATTAGCGCACTTTGCATACAGATGCTCATCCAGAAGTTTGCCGTCTTTCTTATGGCTCTTCTTCATAATGCCTTCTAGAGTAAAGCCTGCCTTTTCTAGAACTCGCATCGATGCAGGATTATAAGGAAACACTTTAGCACAGACTCTTCGTAAATGTAGTCGCTCAAAAGCATAATCAGTCACTAGTCGAACAGCTGCAGTCACGATCCCTCGTCCCCAATATGCACGCCCTAACCAATAACCTAATTCACATTTATGTTTTGCTTCAATGTGGTGCAGTCCAATAGCTCCAACAACAAATCTATCAACCACTATAGCAAACACTAAATCTTCCAAGGGCTTCTTCAGGGCATTTCTCTGGCATTTGGCAATCCATTCCCTAGCCATCTCGAGGGTGTAAGGATAAGGTATGGCGGCAGTATTTCTCGCTATGTCTGGATCGTTGATATGCTTCGCTATAGAAGTCTCATCCCCTTTCTGATAGGGGCGTAATACAAATCCAGAGCCATGTAAGATAACCATAGGAAAAAGAAGAAACAGCACTTTTTAAGCTTTCAGGAGGTAAAAAAAGAGCGAACGATATCTTTATAAATATCTCCTGCAGAAATCCTATTACTAATAGATAAACAAAATGGGGGATTGATCTTCTTGGTAAATACAAAGAAAGGAACAATATCTGAGCACCATGCCGTGCATTCTGCTCCACAAAAACATCCAGATAACGCAGCTCCATGGAAAGTAGGCTGTCTTATGTTATCAGTGTTATTGATTATCTCAGTGCTTACACAAGGCTTCGGTTTTGGCGGAAGTGGCAATGCAGGTTCACAACAAGTGCCTACTCAGCAGCTTCCAGGTACCAATAATCCGCAGCCAGTAGTCAAAACAGATCTCAAAGAAGATGGAGATCCTGCTATGGGTGACAAATCAGCGCCAATCACTATCTTCGAGTTCTCAGACTTTCAATGTCCATTCTGTGGTCGTGCATTCCAGCAGACATTCCCAGAGATTGAGAAATTAGTCAAGGAAGGAAAAGTCCGTTTGATCTTCAAAGATTATCCTTTGCCTTTCCACGAACAGGCTGATGAAGCAGCAGTAGCAGCAAATTGTGCTGGTCAGCAGAATAAATACTGGGAGATGCACAACAAATTATTCCAGACGCAGGAATCCTGGTCAGGCAATACAGCTCCATACACTATCTTTAAGGACTATGCAAAAGATTTAGGTCTTGATGAAAGTGACTTCAACAAATGTGTTGCAGATCCTAAAGTGGCTAAAGAAGTTCAAGATGATCTTGCTGAAGGAAGCGCCGCAGGTGTCTCAGGAACGCCAACATTCTATATTAATGGTGTTCAATTAGTAGGAGCACAGCCTTGGGCAGCATTCAAGCAGATCATCGATCAGGAATTGAGCAAATAGATGAAATTGCTCTTTTTTCTTTTTTTTCTTATGTTCATAACTGCATGTACTCAGGAGACTGGAAAAGTGCTGATCGAGAAGCAGACAGACGCAATCAATGTAGGAAGTTCATTCACGACACTTGATCGTACTCTATGCCTCCAAGATGGCAAGCCCATTATCCGTGAGTTTGCAACCTCTTGGTGTCCGCATTGTGCTTGGATCAAGCCAGTGTATCAGCAGGTAGTCAAGGAATATGGTGACAAGATTATTGCTTATCAATGGGAAGTAGATGAAGGCAATGATCTTTTGACTGAAGCCTTGGAATTTGAAGTGCCGGCAAGCGAGATGAATGTCTTCAAGACCTTCAATCCACAGCAGACCATACCGACCTTTGTCTTTGGCTGTAAATATATGCGCATAGGCAACGCATTCGAGGAACAAAATGATAAAGAGGCAGAAGCAAGAGAATTCCGCTCTATAATCGATAAAATCCTCAATGAGGTGGAGAAACAATGATGAAGAAAGGCGAGATAGTATTATTGATACTTGCAGCAGCGGCTGTATTAGTCTTCTCTGGCTGTTCAAGCCCGAAAGATCCAACTCCTCAACAGGCAACAGGCTGTGACTGGAGACCATCAAGTGAACAACCTTTTGGCCTTTGCAAGACGATTGTAGGAGTCTATTTTGATGGAAAAGAATGCAAGAGTATAGGTGGATGTCCAGATGAAGCAGCAGGAAAAGTGCCTTTTTCAATTAATGGTGGCATGGAAGAATGTAGCAAAACCTGCATAAAGCCAGCAATAGCTGAAGAAGATCAGAAAAAAGAATTCAACATGATAGCAAAGCAATTCTCCTTTGAACCTTCAACCATCACAGTCAAGAAAGGAGATACAGTCAAAATAAACTTGAACAGTATTGATGTCGACCATGGTATAGGTATCACGGAGTTCAATGTGAATCTCAAAGTAGGAAAAGGCGAGACAAAATCTGTTGAGTTCGTCGCAGACAAGGCAGGGACCTTTACCATGTTCTGTAATGTATTTTGTGGCGCAGACCATAAGGACATGAAAGGAACTTTGCTTGTTGAAGAGTAAGATGGTTACTAAGCTGAAGAGAATCCTCGACAAAAATGCATTGCAGCTAGTCAGGATTGCTCTTGGTTTGGTGTTTTTGTATTTTGCCTGGGACAAGGTGCAGGCGCCAGAAGCTACAGCCTTTATGATGCAGAACTCCATGATGAGTATCATGATGCCAACGAGTAACGCAACTATTTACTTGATTGCTCTAGTAGAAACCATTATAGGATTCTGTCTAGTGCTAAAAATTCACGTACAGAAGATAGCTCTCTTGGCAGCAGTACTCCTAGCAGGCATTATTTTCATTGCGAAAATGCCGCAAGATTTTGTTCTGTTCTTCTTAGCAATATATCTCAGCACAACCGATGAGACAAAAGTTCATTAATAGTTTAGGAATCATCCTCTTTCCCATAGTGATCATACTGCTCAGTACAGATATTGTTGTGACGAATGAGTATGTTTATAAGAAACTCTTCCAAGAGTATGATGTTTATGCAACTATCAACGCTTCAGAAGAGACAATAGATGCGCAAGCAACGAGTATTCTGAAATATCTCAAGGATGAAGAACCTCTACAATCAATGTTATTGAATGAAAAAGAAAACGCGCATATGGCAGACGTGAAAAAACTCTTTATGAGAGGATATCAATTATTAGTCATTAGTAGTCTCTTGCTAGTAAGTTGTTTGTTAATCAGTAAGGAAAGAAGGAAGATGATGATCTATGGTGCAATAGGAACACTCATGCTATTGGTAGCAATAACAGCAGTTGATTTTTCAACATTGTTCTATAAATTTCATCTGCTGTTCTTCAACAATGATCTCTGGTTGTTAGATCCAGCAACAGATAGCTTGATCAAGATATATCCACAAGAAATATTCCATGCGCTTACAATAAGAATAGGTTCTCTAGTTCTTATGGCTGGAATAATAGGTGTGTCGATAAGTTTATATAAACCAAGAAAAGCCAGTCAGATAATAGATAAAAGTGGTAGGTGAATGCAATGGCAAACGTCTTGATATACACATCTCCAACATGTGCTTGGTGTAAAAAAGCAAAAGAATTCTTCGCAAAGCACAATGTTAAGTATAAAGAATTGAATGTCGTCGAGGAGAAATACGCGCAAGAAGCTCAAGAAAAATCAGGGCAGATGGGTGTTCCAGTTATTGACATCGATGGAAACATCATTGTTGGTTTTGATGAGCCTGCTTTGAAAAAAGCGTTAAAATTAAATAAGTAGTCTAAAGAACAGGTGCGTAAACTCTTTATACTTAGACAGAAGGATAGAGCAGTATGAAACTCAAGCAGATTCCGGAAGATTTCTTTGTCAAGGAGATAATAAAGATAAAACCAAAGAAGAAAGGAGACTATTGCTATATCCTGCTCAAGAAAAAGAATTGGACAACGACAAGAGCTATAGAATCATTGGCGCTTCGCCTCAGAATAGATCCAAAGCAGTTTCATTTCGCTGGATTGAAAGATAAGGACGGTATCACAGAACAGATAGTCTCAGCATATAAAATAGATACAGAATTTCTCAAGAATATCAAGATAAAAGATATAGAGTTAACGCTCTTAGGATTTGGTGATGGGGCCATCAAAATAGGTAGTCATCTGGGAAATGAATTTAGCGTGGTAGTTCGCGATCTAGATCAGCCATTAAGCACAGATAATTTACAGATTCCTAATTATTTTGATGATCAGCGTTTCGGTGGTTCTATTAGGGCTGTTACACATCTTGTAGGAGAAGCTATAGTGGAAGAGAATTATGAGGAAGCAGTAAAACGATTGCTCTTGAATCCTTTTCCAGCAGAGTCAGAAGCTAATAAAAAATATAGAAAACAAATGCAACAACAATGGCCAGATATGAAAGGTATCCAAGTGCCAAGAAACTTATTCGAGGAGCAGCGCGTAGTTAAAAGCCTGCAGGAAGTTCCAGGAGATTTCAAAAAAGCAATCAGCTGTCTCCCCAGAAGACTCCTGACTTTATGCATCCATGCCTATCAATCTTATCTCTTCAACCTTCGTCTAGCAGAAGATGTTGAACAGCAAGAGAAGTATGTATACATTCCTTACGTACTAGGAAACATACCCATACCACTTCGTCTAGCATCAGAAAGAAAATTTCCATTAACGGGGTTTGATATCATCTCCTTCCAAGAGTTAAGCACAAGGACTTTGCAACGGCCAGGATATATTTTTCCAGAGCAGTTTTCCATAAGCAAGCTAGAAGAGGATGAAGTGAACAGAGATAAGAAAAAACAGACACTCACGTTTAGACTGTCAAAAGGTTCCTATGCGACTATTGTGGCAAAAACGTTATATGCTCGTTCTCTTAAGGTGGAGTAGAAAGTTGTCTATCAGCGCGGGTGCTGGTAATAGCTGCTCATTGGATGACGTGAAGAATAGGTGTGTCTGTATCTTCCATGAAATGTTCACCTAACAGCTGTTGCTTATCAAAGGATGAAAGGCTAGAAACTGTAAATCAAACCAATAAGAAAATTACTAGGGTAAGTGCCACAAACCTCCTCTTCATAGAAAGAAACTAGGTTAGAATACTTATAAAGGTTTTGACAGGGTCAAGAAAGAGAGTCATTTTGTTCGTCGAGATGCAGGTTTTGAAGAAAGCTTTTTCTTCTTTTCAGCATAGTCATGCATAGCTGCACAATACCTTTCTTCGCCTTGCGAATAATGTTTTGGGTACTGTCTGCAGATCTCAGGTCTTGAGTCATAAATATTGCACAGCCAGCCTTCTTTTGTCTTTCTGACGTTTTTGCAGGGAAAATCAAAGACGACCAAATAACTATCGTTATGTTCTTCCACCCAAATCTTGTCTGTATCAAGCATCTTAAATCTGTCTATTTCGCCGCTCCAAGGACCTTTCTTTTTGGGATAGGCAATCCAGAATTTCGTGCAACAATTGCCACAATCAGCGCATTGTTTTTTAGTAGTTGGAATCTTAGACATAAAAAATGAAAGAGTTTTGATGCTTTTAAAGATTCACTTTAGGAAAAAACAGAGATAAAAACATTTAAATAAAAGAAAAGAAAGACAAAAAGGAAAAGAGATGAAACAAAAGATTCTAGTCTGCACTAGTTATGATAAAAAGAGAACTAAAGTGGTGAATTTCTCATGGACTTGCTAAAAAGATTAATGGAATTGCCAGGACCAAGCGGTGATGAATGGCGTGTCCGTGAGTTGATCAAAAAAGAAATTACTCCCTATGTTGATGAAATTTATACAGATAAATTCGGCAATTTAATCGCGCATAGCAAAGGCAAGGGTGCTAAAGTTATGCTTGTCGCGCACATGGATGAAATTGGTCTCATGGTCAAAAGCATTGATAATTTTGGTATCTGTTGTTCAGAAGTTGGCGGCTTTGAGGCAATCTCGTTATTGGGAGAAATAGTGGAAGTGGAGGCAAAAGGAAAATTCATCACAGGTATTGTTACTACAAGAGAGATGGTCAATGACGAGAAGATAAAAAAAGTAATTAAGATAGAAGAATTGATTATTGACACTGGATTCTCCAAAGAGGAAATGCTCAAGCTGGGAGTAGAAATCGGATCTTATATTCACTTGCACCCTCGTGTAGTCTCTTTGCGCAATGGAAAACTCATTGCTGGAAAAGCATTGGATGATCGTATTGGCTGCTTTGCATTAATTGAACTTGCAGAACGATTGAAAAAGAAAAACAGTGACATTTATTATGTTTTCACAGTCCAAGAAGAAATCGGCTTGTATGGTGGTGAAACTTCAGTGTATAGTATAGAGCCTGACTGGGCTATTGCAGTAGATACAACCAGCACCAACGACTTCAGCGATCAGATTACCAGAAAAATAGGTGGTGGTCCTTGCTTAACCATCAAAGATGCAGACATGATTACTAATCGTAGTATTAATAAGATGTTAAAAGAAGTTGCTAGAAAGAACAAAATTCCATTGCAGTTAGATATTAGTGATTTTGGAACAACAGATGCTCTCACTATCTCCGTGGCAAAGGGCGGCATTCCTTGCACAGTTCTAGGGGTCGCAATTCGCAATATTCATACAACAGTCGGTGTTGCAAGCTTGCATGATATTCAATATTTAATACAATTGTTAGAGGAATTATTGAAGGAACCAGCTAGCAAGTGCAATTTGTAAGGAAAAAAGTCATAAAAAAGTTTATATAATGTTTTTGAATATATATATTGTAGACACTAAATAAAACTTATATAGGCAAACGCAATCATCAAGATGATGAATAAAAGAAATTGGCAGATATTTGGTCCATCTCAGAAAATGAGATATATTTCTCTAACAATCGTAGTAATTATTTTAGTGGTAATTGCAACGTGGTTATTTATGAGTAGTGAGAGCCCAACTGCAGCTGTCATCAATAATCCAACAAACCAACTGACTGGCGCAACAATCCAGGAGCAACAAGGACAGCAGACACAACAGCAAACGCAAGAAGAGCAGCAGACAGAACAACAGCCAGAAGAAGAGGAAAAGAGAGAATATTACACCTATAGCGAACAATGTGCTTTTGACATGAAGCAACGGCAAGATGATCTTACTGATACAACAGCAAATAGAGATAATTATCAAAAAGAGCTAACGACACTGTCAGAAGAATACGAGCAGAAAAAGAAAGAATTAGAAGAAAAGTATAGGGAGCCTATAGATAGACTCAAAGGATATTTAGAGCAATCACAGAAAGAAGTCGATGGCGCGCAGCAGCGATATGATGAAGTAAAAACAAGATGTGATCTGCAACAGCCAGCATAAAGTTTGTCCCTCAAATAGAGTAAAAATGCTCCAGAAACTTTAAAAAGAAGACAGTAAAAGCATGTATTATGGATGAACAAAGCTTAAAATTCTTCAAGATGGCAACGGCCAGTGCCTTAGGAATACTCATCTTGATGCTTATTACTGCTATTATCACCGCCGTATATACAACAAGTAGCACAGATACTTACCAAGTACCAAGTGCAACGAGTACATACACAATTACGCCAACACAATGGACTCCTTTAGACAGTGCACGATATCAGAAACAGGAAGAGGAACAATATAAAACAGATAATCTCAATGTCCCTCCTTGCACTGATCCTTGCCAAGTCCGCGTAGAATATAGCAACCAATATTTCATGCCTTATCCAACATATCGATATAAAGACCGTTTTTATTATGGGGATTATCCAGTCTATCCGCATTACGCCTACCAGCATTATCCAAACAACCAAAGATTCTTCCACCATAGGGTTATTGAAAGCAACTCAGGTTATTAGAAAGGGTTAAATAATAGCAGGAATTCTTCTCAGATAATGAGAAAAGAGGTTATAACAAATCAGAATAAGGGAAAATATATTCGAGCCTTAGTTTTCGGCTTCAATGATGGTACAGTTTCTAATCTGGCATTAGTCGCTGGTTTAAGCGGTGCACTCTTAGGTAATAAAGTAGTCATTCTTGGTGGTCTTGCTGATATGGTTGCAGGCGGTATCTCCATGGGTCTAGGGAATTATATTGCCACCAAATCACAGATGGAATTCTATCGTCAGGAATATCGCAGAGAGAAAGAAGAAGTCAAAGACATGCCACAAATCGAAAAGAAAGAAATTGAAGAGCTCTATAGAAAAAAAGGATTCAAAGGAAAAGAACTGCAAATGGTAGTCCATCGTATCACCAGCAACAAAAGACGCTGGCTTAAAGTGATGATGGAGGAAGAGATAGGCATTTCCAAACGCACTATAGAAAATCCTGTCGCAGTAGGTATTATGACGTTCTTTGCATTTGTCATTGCTGCATTAATACCAGTAATTCCATTTTTCTTCATGAACGTAAAATATGCACTCATTGTTGCATCAGCAGTCTGCATGTCTTTATTATTCTTAGTCGGTGTTGCAAAAACACATTATACTGGTCGTGACTGGCTGCGAAGCGGGATAGAAATGGTTATCGTTGGTGCCATAGCCACATGGACATCATATTACTTGGGAGAATTCTTCAACATGTATCTGGTGAACCTCTTATGAAATATATAATCATACTCACAATGCTTCTGTTAGTAGTTGGATGTATAGCACAAAAACCACTAATTCCGAAAGATACAGTAAGAGAATCAGAAGTACAAGAAACAAGTGCTCCTGCAAATCCAGAAGAGAAAGAAAGCATCGATGTCTATGATCAAATTAAGAAAACAACCTTCACCATGACCAAGACCAAAGACGCTGGTAAGCCATGTAAGCTGGCAGCAGAATGTGTCGGCTGGTGTGAGCCAGTCGAAGGGCAGAAGATGGGAAAGTGCAGCTGGTTCCAGAAACCTATCGGTTGCAAAAAACGGTTGGAAAGGTTTGATATCTTTGATGTCTGTGCTAATTTAACCATAAAGTCATAGTCATGAAAATTGCTGTTGTCGCGTTAGGAGGAAATGCTTTGTCTAGTTCTGGAAGAGTAACCTATAAGGATTTGCTGACAAGTATCAACCATACAGCACAGCTCTTAAGTGAACTGATCAAGAAAACATATGGAGTAGCTATTGTGTTTGGTTCTGGACCACAAGTAGGCGCCCTTATCATACAAAATCAACTAGCAAAAAAACAGATTGATCCTATGCCTTTGGATGTTCTGGACGCAGAAATCCAGGGTGAAGTTGGTTATTTGCTGGAGCAGGCATTGCAGAACGTATTAAGAAAACAGCATCTCAGAAAACCAGTAGTCAACGTGCTAACACAAGTTATAGTCTCAAAGAAAGATCCAGCGTTCAAGCATCCGTCAAAACCTATAGGTCCATTTTTAACCAAGACAGAAGCAGAAGCATTGCAGAGAGAAGGAACAGCAGTAATCGAAGATGCAGGTCGCGGGTATCGAAAAGTGGTTGCATCACCACAGCCAATCGCTATCGATGAAGTCAGTATTATAAAAGAGTTAGTCAAGAAAACCGTAGTCATTGCAGCAGGTGGTGGAGGTATTCCCGTCATCAAGGAAAATGGGAAGCTCAAAGGAATAGAAGCTGTTATTGACAAGGACAGAGCAGCTGCACTTCTTGCGACATCTATAAAAGCAGATGAGTTAATAATCTTGACTTCAGTGCCTTGTGTGTATCTAGACTATGGAAAAAAGAACCAGCGGCCAGTAAGACAGATGACCATAAAAGAAGCCAAACAATATCTAAAAGAGGGTCACTTTCCAGAAGGATCCATGGGCCCAAAGATAGAGGCAGCTCTTAACTTTCTAAAGTGTGGTGGAAAAAAAGTCATCATCACATCTCCAGAACGCGTCAAACAAGCGTTACTGGGAAAAGATGGAACCACTTTAAAGTCTAAAAATGCATAGCGTTATTTTGTTTTCTGCAGTGGATAAGTTTAAAAATCGATGATTGCGGCGTCTCATAGATGACAACATTTGTAGAAGAGATACCAAGAATAACAAGAATAGTAGATAGGTTAGATGTTCGTGAATTAATGCATTTGATCAGAGAACATAAAGGAAAAGGTTTAGTGTCATTGATTACGCCTACAGAAGTGGATCTCTTCAGAGAATATGCTCCTTCCACGTATCATAGAATAAGGACAGAGAATCCAGAATTAAAGCTCCCTCCAGAAGAAGAGGCTAGTAGAAAACGCAGGCTCGCCTTGCAGGTACAATCTGAACTCTCAAATAAAGCATCAACTATTGATGCAGCCATAGTGCATGATCGTTTTGATAGGGGAACTGTGCAGAGTAAAGTGTATCAGTATAACAGAATATGTGGTTTATTTAGCTTATTGGGTCTCAACCATCCTGCAACGTTACATCCTTCAATTATTGATAGTGGACAACCTCTAGGAGACATACTAATACAATTAAAATTAAGATTTGCTGAATTGTTAAGAGATTTGCCAGAATTTGCAGAGCCTCTAGCTATGGAGCGAAGGATAGCAGATTTATCTTCTGAGCAAAAAGAGAAATATAGTTATGTCAATGAATTGCGATCTTTGTTAGGAAATAATCTTGTTGCGATTGCTGCATATGGTTCTTCCACTAGAGAAACAGATCAAGATCGTATCAATGATTATGATAATTATGTAGTAGTGAAATCAGGGTCATTAGAAGAAGTCCTCTTGAAAGTTCGTGGAAAGAAGTTTGCGCATCCCAAAGACGGAAAGCACGTCGGTGTAAATATTGTAGAAGCACAGAGATTTGCATTTTTTAATAGAATGAATCATGACCCTAGTGACTTGAGAGAACAAGGAGTTGTGTTGCATGGAGAGATTGAACTTCCAATTCCTAGTCTACAGGAAATTAAAGAAAGAGGCGCATCCTATGCAGTCTTGAGAGGAAGAACCTTGAAAGCTGCAGCATCATGGGTAGGTCAGGATCCAAGACAATTGCTTGGTAAGCCGGCGCTCTATGATTTTTTCCAGAAAACAAAGAGATTCATAGTGCTGTCAGGTCTAGTGGGAAGAATCAGGGAAGGAGAAAAAGTTCGAAGAAGAGATAAAGAGATCTTGGACAGACAATTAGAACAGCTCGGCGCAAGGGTCTCTGCCTATGTGCCAAATGAAGAATATATATTCAGAACAATATGCCTAGCTTCAGTATCAGCGGCGAGATTACTAGACTATTTTTATAGAGGAAAGAAATTTGAAGCAAATTTTATTCAAGTTGCCGCATAAGCAAACCTTTTTATAGAAATATCCTCATGGAAAATTGAGGCATATGGGAATTTACAGTATCAAACCTAAATTTCAGCAGTTCCTAAAACCTATAGAAAGAATGCTTATTAAGAATAAAATTCATCCAACAACTATTAATCTGCTTGCCTTAGGTATTTCAGTTTCAGGCGGTCTTGCTTTCTTTTTCTCTGACAAAAATCCTGTGTTGTTGCTCTATATTCCTGTCATGGCATTTGTCAGGACAGCCTTGAATGCTTTAGATGGTATGGTTGCCCGTACGCTTAAAGTCAAGAACCAGCAATGGGGTGAAGTGTTGAATGAGTTCTGTGATAGGTTATCAGATGTTGCTATTCTTTTAGGTCTTGCATGGACTCCCTATGTGAACCAAGCTCTGGGATTTACAGTCATTATTATTGTCTTGCTCAACAGCTATCTCAGTATTCTCAGCAAAGCGGTGGGTGGTGTTAGACAGTATGGTGGTTTCATGGGAAAAGCAGATCGCATGTTCTATCTAGGTTTGATGGCTTTGGTAATCTTCATCTCCAAAGAATGGGTTCTTGCCAACATCACTCTCTGGTTTATAGGTCTGGGAACAGTGTTTACTTTAGGTCAGCGATATAGCGCAACACGAAAGGAGTTATATAAATGACTAGTCATCTCCAAGGTATCAGCGATCCTTACGCATATATTAGCCCTCTCTTGAATCCGATATTTCTGCCAGTAATCAAAAGAATTATTTTGTTATATTTCGCAGGATTTGTCTTAATTTGGTTGTTGAATAAGGGAAAGTTGAAGAATATCTGGAGTACAAATGTAGGACAACGGTATCTATCTTGGCTAGTCATTGGTCCACTATATATGTTCACAGTTTTCTTTGGTGGTGATCTCTCTTTAGCAGTGCTTATTATTTTACTTATTCTAGCGCTTTGGGAAGTTGCAAGAATAACAAAGATATCCAGAGAATATGTTATTGCTCTCTATCTCTTGGCAGGTGTCAGTGTCTATATTGCCAGTTATCATCGTGAATATTTCTATTCATTGCCGTTGATGTATTTCGGTATTGTTACTTTTCTCGCAAACAGGAATAATGATCCAAAACATGGTTTCTTCCATGCTGCAACAACGTTGTTTGCTTTAATCTGGTTGGTCTTCAGTCTTTCGCATTTTGTCCTGCTTGGTCATATGAATAATATCTTAGACTCCACAAAATCACTATTGATTCTGCTGGGGTTCGCAGTTCCTTTGAGTGATATTGGAGCCTATGTCGTTGGCAATTTCTTCCATAAGATAAAATTTCTCGATCAATACAAACTTGCTTCGAACATTAGTCCTAAAAAAACATATGTAGGCGCTCTGGGAAATGTGCTCGGTGCTGCCATAGGAGTATGGATTATGTATTTTGCCATCCAGCAATATCTGCCTTGGTATCATTGGATCATTATTGCAGGTATCATAGGATTATATGGTGTTTCTGGTGATATCACTGAATCCATGTTCAAGAGATATTTTGGCGTGAAAGACAGCAGCACATTAATTCCTGGCCATGGAGGAATCCTAGATAGAATCGATAGCACTGCTCGCGTCATTGTCGTTCTGTATTATTATCTAGTGCTCGTCCTGTAGTAAGATAACAATTGCAACAGTAAGATCTGGTGTATGAGAAACACTGCAATCAAGAGAATAACGTTGTTTTGGTTTGACAGTATCACTCAGGAGCAGAGAGGGCTTGCCATGGTTGTCATAACGAATCTCAACATCAAGCCAGTGATCTGAAGAAAGTCCCAAAGCTTTGAATGCTGCCTCTTTCAACGCAAAAACACTCGACAATCGTCGCACATCAGCATCACGAAGTTCAGAAGGATGAAAGACTCGCGAGATAAATTGTGTATTGTCGGCTTGTTGCTGTATCCTCCATAATTCAACAAGGTCAATGCCGCTTTTGATAATCATAATGTCTTCACTCGTTCTTCAATCTGTTTCGTGATAGAGAGATAAGAGTCAGTTTGTCGAACAGAAAAAGGAGCACCTCTATGAAATAGCACTTTTGATCGTCTAGGGAGAAGAGCATGTTTTGGCAACACATGAAACAAACCATCCAACCGCAAAGGAATGACAGGTACTTGCATCTGGCTTGCCAAGAGTCCAATACCCACTTTGAAAGAATTCATGCGTCCTGTGACCGTTCTTGTTCCTTCTGGGTAAATGAGAATGCTATAACCTCTGTCCAAGAGATAGCCTGTAGTCTCAAAACTCCGTTTGACATTAGATGTTCGAGAAAATGGGTAAGCATTCAAGACAAGTCTGCTGAGGAAAGAGAAGAACCAATTGGTGAAGAAGTAATCTGCTGCAGCTGCTACAGCAACTTTTCTTCTCTGGAAATAAGATAGTGCCCTCAAGATAGTAAACGTGTCAAAATGACTCGTGTGGTTGCAGACAAGGAGTGATGGTCTCTCAAGATGTAGAGCGCCTCTAACATGCAAAGGAGTGAAGATACTGATAAGCGGAAAAAGAAGAGTTTGTAAACATAATCGCAGAAAAACAATAGGAGAAGATAACTGCCATTGCTTGACGAGAGGGATATGGTTGCTTTTTTGTGCAGTTTTCAAGAGCTGTTCTACATCCTTAACTGTTGTCTTGTCAGTAATACTAGACTCTTCAATATCAACACCATACTCATCTTCCAGTGCTGATAAAAGTTCAACCCGCCGTAAAGAGTCAAGCTGTAAATCTTTCGTGAGGCATGCACGCTCTCTAATCTTGGAGAGTGGTTGATGGGTCACTTGCACTAATAAATCATAAAGTTTGTTGCTCGTTGCAGGAAGTACTGGTAAATGCTTTTGCTGATGAAGACGTGCTAGGACCTCTTGTCGTTTGATCTTCAGTGAGGTAGTTCTGGGAAAATCCTGCTCTTTCCAAAGGACCAAATCTTGAACTTGTTGATGTGGTGCTAAAGAAGTATTGACTGTTTGCAGAAAAGATGATTTATGCAAGGAAGTTTTTGGTAGCACTACTGCTGTAATAGTGGTGACTCCAGTATGATCTATGCCCAGCACACAGCAATCTTTGACTTCTGGTTGTTGTAGAAGCACTCGTTCAATGTCTTCAGGATGCACATTCAGTCCAGAGCTTGAGAGAATAATATTTTTCTTTCTGCCTTTCAAGACTAAGTAGTTATCCGCATCAAGAGCACCATAGTCACCAGTTATGTACCAGCCATTGCTGAAAGAGTCTTTAGTCTTCTTGTTGTCAGCATAGTAGCCTTGAGTGACTGACTCTCCTTTGACTAAAATTTCTCCTTCTGCAGAGAATCTCACTTGCACTCCAGGTAATATCTTACCAACAGTAGAGGATTTCTTTGCAGTGAAAGTGTTGCAAGAGATGACTGGAGAAGTTTCTGTCAGCCCATAGCCTTGCAAAACCCGAACACCTAAAGAGTCCCAGAAAAATTCGAGTGTATGGTCAAGAGGTGCCCCGCCAACAACAAAAGAACGAAAAGAATGTCCTAATTTAGTGTACACTCCTGGAAAAAACAATCGTCGTATCTGTAAAGGCAATGATTTCGTAAAACGTTGTAGTCTTGAAAAAAGTGATGTGCTTCTTGGTCCAAGTGTTCTGAGAATAGCATCGCGTAAGCTCTGTAGAAATGCTGGTACAGTCACCATGGTAGTAATGTGTTCATCTCGAAAGGCTTGCAGTAGAGCATTTGGTTTCAAGCTTGCGCTATAGACCATAGTAGCGCCAAAAAATAAAGGAACTAAGAATCCAATAGTCTGTTCAAAGAGATGACTCAGAGGGAGAATAGACAGTAAAGTAGTGTTTTTCTCTAGAGGAGCAACTGTAGCCATGGCCAAAAGATTGCTAACAATATTGTTATGAGTAATAAGAACACCCTTTGGATCACTAGTAGTTCCGGAAGTGTAAACAATTTCTAGAAGATCATCTGGTCGAACAGTAGTATGTAGTGTGTATTCATGCAGTTGCTCAACAAGAAAGAAAAGGTCTTCTAATAAATAGGTTCTTCTTAGTTGCAGGGGTTTCAGATAAGAGAAGAAACCAACTTTAGCTTTAGTTTTTTGAGCAATAGTCTCAGCGAATTCAGGTAATGAAGAAAAATCAACTGGAACAACCACAATACCAAGAGAAGCACAAGCCAAAAAGAGCACGCTCCACTGCGGACAGTTATAAGCATAGAGCATAATCTTGTCTCCCTTTTTGAGCCCTTGTTGACGAAGAAAAAAAGCAGTTTGACGTATAAGTCGTAGGAGATCAGCATAAGAATAAGAGATTGTTCTATATCTGGTCTTATAGACAAAGGCAGTTTTCAAACCAAAGGTCGAGAAATTATGAAAGAGCTGCTCACTAATCACTCTTTTTGCCATAAGAGTAAAATAGAAACACTTTTATATAAACTTTCGTATAAAAACAAGAGGTGTGGACCTCCAAGAAAGTATTATAAGTTAAGCAGATTAGGTAGAAAATTATTTAAAAAAATAGAGGTTTAAGTGGATGAAAAAGAAGCTTAAAAATATTATCATTATGGGCGCATCGGGAAGAGATTGGCACAACTTCTTAGTATATTTCAAGAACAATCCTTATTACCATGTGGTCGGCTTCACCCAAGCACAGATTCCAGGTATAGAAAAACGTTCTTTCCCTAAATCGTTGGCTGGCAGGTTATACAAGAAAAACATTCCTTTTTTTCCAGAAGAAAAGTTGGCAGAACTTATCCCACAATTAAAAGTAGACGAAGTAGTACTTTCGTATTCAGATCTCAGTCACAAAGAAGTCATGGATAAGGCATCTATAGCGCTAGCCGCAGGTGCAAACTTCCATTTATTAGGTCCAAAAGACACGCAGATCAAGAGCAAAAAACCAGTAGTTAGTATTACTGCAGTCAGGACTGGTTGTGGCAAATCTCCAGCATCACGAAAAGTAGCAGAGACATTGCTCAAGTATGGTTTGAAAGTAGTCGCCATCCGCCATCCTATGCCTTACGGCGATCTTAAGGAAGAGGAAGTGGAACGGTTTGCAACCTATGAAGATCTGAAAAAATACAAATGTACCATAGAAGAACGCGAAGAATATGAGCCATGGATTGAATTAGGTGTTCCTATTTATGCAGGTGTTGATTATGAAAAAATTGTCAGAAAGGCAGAGAAAGAAGCAGATATAATTATTTGGGACGGCGGCAATAATGATTTTTCATTTTACAAGCCAGATCTTAACATAGTTTTAGTCGATCCGCATCGTCCAGGGCATGAGATGTCTTATTATCCAGGTGAAGTCAATTTCAGAAGCGCAGACGTCTTGATCATTAGCAAAATGAAGTCAGCAACTCCAGAGGGTATAGAAATTGTCAAGAAAAACATTAGATTATATAATCCTAAAGCAGAAGTCATTGAGGCAGATCTTAAGATAAATGTAGATGATCCAGATGTAATTAAGGGGAAAAATGTTCTTGTAGTAGAAGATGGTCCAACCTTAACGCATGGAGGCATGGCCTATGGAGCAGGATTTTTGGTTGCGCAAAAATATGGTGGGAAGATGATTGATGCACAAGAAGCAGCAGTAGGCTCTTTGAAACAATTGTATAAAAAATTTATGCATCTCAAGAAGATATTGCCGGCAATGGGATATTCTTCAGAGCAAATTAAAGAGTTGGAAGAGACCATCAACAGGTCAAGATGTGATGTTGTTATTGATGGAACACCAGTGAATCTCAAGCGTTTGTTAAAGATCAACAAGCCTATAGTCACAGTATCATATACTTTAGAGGAATTAGGAGAAACAACACTGCATGATGTCCTCAAGAGGTTTGCGTCATGAGAAAAGTAAAATTCCGAAAAGTTTATATATGTATGTATATTTAATTATACATATGTATAAAAAAATAGCTATAACTGAGAATCATCTGCTGATAATGAATCTATTTACTAAGGGGTTTAATAAAGAATATTATATCAGGCAAATCCATCAAATAACTGGACTAAGTCCAAGAGCGGCACAGCTTATATTGAAAGATTTAGAAGAAAAGACTGTGTTGGAGTCAACCGTAAGGGGTAAGATTAGAGCATATAAGTTAAAGAAAAGTATACTTACCAAGCAATATCTCATCCTCTCTGAGATTTATAAGCGATTAGCAGTCATGCAAGAAGATCCGCTGCTCAAAGAGATCATAGAAAAGATAACTCCAGCAATAAGAGGTATAGGAATCATCTTTGGAAGTTATGCAAAAAGAATACAAAAAAAGGAGTCAGATATTGATATATTTATAGTTGGTGATAGTGAAGAGAAGACAATAAAAAGTATAGGAAAAATGTATAATAAAGATATCCAGATAAAGAAATATCCTTTTAAAGTATTTAACGAGCTTGATAAGAAAAACATATTAGTCAATGAGGTCTTAGAAAACCATATAATAATTAAAGGTATAGAAGAATTTATAGAGAGTGTGAAAAAAATATATGAGTAAATTCAAGTGGTGTTTAGGTATAAAAAATGGACTTGAAATAAGAGAGCCAAATGCAAACTTGACAGAAGCATACATCCAAAAGGCGGAAAGTGCGCTAGAGTCGATGAGATTAGTTAAAAAGCAAGATTGGGTTATTGCAACTGCGTATTATAGTATGTATTTTTCTATATATGCTATTCTAATAAAAATAGGAATCAAATGCGAGAATCATGCATGCACCATAGAATGTATAAAAGAAATTTTGAAGAAAGAATACAATGAAGAAGAAATAGAATTCTTAGAGAAATCCATGCAGGCAAGAATAGATAAGCAATATTACACTGACAGAGAAGTTGCAGATGAGCAGTCAAATGAAATGATGAGAAGAGCTCCTGAATTTCTGATAAAGAGCAAGGAAATAATAGCAAGATTAACAGAGAAAGAGATAAAAAGAATCAGGCAGGAAATAATGAATATAAAAAAGAAAGAGGAACCCCAATGAAGCATTTATTGTCAGAAAAAGATCTCAGTCCAGAAGAAATAAAACAGATACTTGCGACAGCAGCAAACATAAAAAAGAACCCTAAGAAATATAAAGATGCGGCATTTGAAAAAGTATTGCTGACAATCTTCGAAGCCCCTTCTCTCCGCACTCGTTTATCTTTTGAGACTGCCATGATTCAGATGGGTGGCGATTCTATTAACTACCAAACGATGTTTTCTCCTTGGGGTGTAGGAAAAGAGTCTATTGAAGACACTGCTCAAACGATTAGTCGCTATGTCAATTTAGTGATGATTCGTATGCATGATCATGAAGAAGTCGTCAAATTCGCACAAAATGCTTCCATCCCAGTCATTAATGGATTAACAAATTATTCTCATCCCTGCCAGTTGCTTGGTGATTTATTAACTATCCAAGAGAAAAAAGGAAAGCTGCAGGGATTGAAGCTGGCATACTTCGGTGATGGCAATAATAATGTCACACATTCTCTGATAATGGGCTGTACAAAAATAGGCATGCACGTTGCTGTTGCTTGTCCGAAAGGTAGAGACTATGAGCCTTTACCTGATGTCGTTCAAGAAGCAAAAACTTGGGCAAAGAAGACAAATAGTTCTCTCACCATAACACAGAATCCAGAGGAAGCGATCAAAGACGCAGATATTGTCTACACTGACTCCTGGATGTCCTACAGAATTCAGAAAGCACAATTAAAGAGGCGCGTGGAGATTTTCAGGCCCTATCAAGTAACCAAGAGATTGTTTGACAAAGCTCCTAAATCAGTCTTTATGCACTGTCTTCCTGCATTAAGAGGTCATGAAATGACTGCTGATGTGATTGACTCCGAGAAAAGTGTTGTTTTTGACCAGGCAGAGAATCGACTGCATGCGCAGAAAGCAATTATATTAAACCTTCTTAAAAAATAGATTACTCTAAGCAGCGACGTCGAAGAAAGATATAGCGCTGATGAAATAAGAGGTTAGAATGAAGAAGCAAAGAAAGTTCTAATAGAAGAAGATAGACACGTCGTCGGGGCATCTTGACTTCAGTACCAGCAAAGAGATCATAAGACCTTCTCCGGTAAGTGTGCAAGGAAAGAAGAGCCATGAACAGAGATAAGCCGCAGAAGAGGCGTACTCTAAAAGAGCGTTTAGGCAATGCTAAGATATATGCAACAGTTTTGTCTGCATAATGTTTCACATCTGCAACTAGGTCTTCAAGAACATAATTTGCTTGTAGAAGTTGTTGTGGTAGAAAGAGAGTTGTATAAGTAAGGTGATAGCGTCGTAAGAGATTGAGAGGCCAATAATATCTTTTCTCTTGGACATCTTTGTAAATGTCTTTGATGATATTGACTTTTTGTAATGCTAGACCAAAATCAGCAGCAAGAAGATGAAGTTCATGTTTCTTCTGAGTGCTATACTGTCCATAGAAGGAGAACAAATCAGTCAATAAATGCCCGACCACTCCAGCGACATAATAACAATACTTGTTTTGCTCTGCAAAGGTGCGAATTTTCTTGGTGTTGTATTGCCAAACATGAGTGTTCATTTCAGTCAACCAGTGGCAGATAATCTGTTGTATAGGTCTAGGAAGAGAGAAGAAAACAAAGAGCACATCTCGAGCATGATGTAAAAGGAAAGTTTCTCGACCAAAATTATAATTATCTAATCCAGTAATAAAAGTCTTAAATAATCGCTCAGAAGGAGTAAGAGTGTTGAGCTGCGTTTGCAAGACGCGAAGAAGTGCACGCTTTTTAGGGTGAGATAAAAAAGAGTCCTCAATAGTGTCACTCATACGAAAGAGTAAGTAGGAAACCATGACTGCATCTTTCAGACCAGCAGGTAATAAGCTGATGCCTAAAGCAAAGCTACGGGAAACTCGAGGCAGTGCCTGCCAGCAGAAAGAAAATGATGCTGTTAATAAGGTCTGAGGCATTAAAAAAAGCGAGGAAATGTATTTATGAAGATTTCGAAACAGAAAAGGTTATTAAAGAGAATATATATCCCAAAAAGAAAAGAGGATGAAAAACTATCAGCAGTATATCAATGGAAAATGGACTCCTTCTACTGGTAAAAAGATCTTCCCAACGCTTAATCCAGCCAAGAAGTCGCAAGTGCTAGCAACCTTCGCACAAGGCACTCGTGAAGACGTAGAGCTCGCAGTAATCGCAGCAGAAAAAGCTCTGCCTTCATGGAAGAAAACACCTGCTCCGAAACGCGGTGAACTCTTATTGGAAGTCGCTCGCCTCTTGCGAAAGAATAAGCAGAAATTAGGTGAACTTGTCACGCTCGAGATGGGTAAAATCCTGAAAGAAGGATTAGGTGATGTTCAAGAAGCTATCGATATCTTTGAATATATGTCAGGAGAAGGAAGAAGATTATTTGGTCATACAGCACCATCAGAATTAAGGAATAAATTTTGTTGCACCATCCGTCAACCTTTAGGTGTCGTCGGATTGATTACTCCTTGGAACTTTCCTTTCGCTATTCCTTCTTGGAAACTTGCTCCAGCATTAATTTGTGGAAATACTGTGATCTTCAAGCCAGCGTCAGATACTCCATTATGTGCGGCAACATTGATAGAGATTTTGGAAGAAGCAGGCATTCCCTCTGGTGTAGTCAATATGGTCACTGGCTCAGGAGAAGAAGTTGGTTCAGCGATCATAACGCATCGAAGAATTCGCGGTATCTCTTTTACAGGATCACGAGAGACTGGAGAATTTATCACCAAAATGGCAGGTCTAAAAAAAGTAGGATTAGAGTTAGGCGGGAAAAATGCAATTATAGTAATGGATGATGCTGATCTGAATTTAGCTAGTGAGGGAATTCTCTGGGGTGCATTTGGAACAACAGGCCAGCGATGCACAGCAGCTTCGCGAGTTATAGCTCATAAGAAGATACAAAAAGAACTCGAAGAAAAAGTGCTGAGACAGGTACAAAAATTAAAACTCGGTTCTGGCTTAAATGGTAAGACAGATATTGGTCCTCTAATCAATGCAAAAGCAGTCATCAAGACGCATACCTACACAGAAATAGGCAAGAAAGAAGGAGCAAAATTATTATGTGGTGGAACTCCAGAAGATCAAGAAGGATTTTTCTATCGACCAACTATATTTACGAATGTCAAGCCGCACATGCGCATCGCAAGGGAAGAGATTTTTGGCCCAGTAGTATCTATCTTGACAGCAAATGATCTACAGGACGCAATCCACATCGCAAATAGTATTGAATATGGTCTCAGTTCTTCCATATATACAAAAAACATCAACAATGCATTCCATGCTATTGAAGACATCGAAGCTGGTATTACTTATGTGAACGCCTCAACAATAGGTGCAGAAGTCCATTTGCCGTTTGGAGGCATCAAAGCGACTGGAAATGGGACACGTGAAGCAGGCATAGAAGGTATCAATGAATTCTCTGAAGTAAAGACAATTTATGTCGATTATTCAGGCAAGCTCCAAAAAGCGCAGATAGACACAGAAAACTAAGTTTTATAAAGAAACTAAAAAAACACAGAAGTATGATGGAGATAGTAATTAAGATAAGAAATACAATTGAAAAAATAATATATAAGTGCACAGCAAAACAAATATTCTTTTTGCAAGATCCTGAAAAAGTCCACGACAGGATGATTAAGGTAGGTAACTTGCTAGGGAGATACAAGCTCACTCGCTTAGTAACAGCATTATGTTTTAATTACAAAAATAAGAGACTAAAGCAAGAGATCTGGGGGATACACTTTAGCAACCCAGTAGGTCTTGCCGCTGGCTTTGACAAAAATGCTCATCTTATTGATATTCTACCAGCAGTAGGCTTCGGGTTTATAGATATCGGGTCCATTACTGGTAAGCCCTGTGCAGGCAATCCAAAACCTAGAATATGGAGATTGCCAAAGTCAAGAGCACTTGTAGTAAATTATGGGTTGGCAAATGCGGGATGTGAAGCTATCAAAAGAAGATTGGATAAGAAAAAATGCAAGGTGCCTCTAGATATCAGCATAGCAAAGGCAAACTGTCAGGAGACTGTGAGTGTTGAAGGTGGCATCAAAGACTATGTAAAAGCTTATCAGGAATTGCTTTCCATTGGAGACTTCATTACTATTAATATCAGTTGTCCAAATGCGTACGGCGGTCAGCCATTCAATGAAAAGAGACGATTAGACAAGTTGCTCACAGCTCTGGAAAAAATAAAAGCAATAAAACCAGTAGTGCTCAAGTTGTCCCCAGAATTGAAAGAGAAAGAAATAGATAATATTCTCACAATCGCAGACAGGCATAGAGTGCATGGCTTCATTATAGCAAACCTCTCCAAAAAAAGAGAAGACAAGAAGATTTTAGACAGAGGCGTTCCTATGATTGGTGGCATCAGTGGAAAACCTGTAGAAGAAAAAGCAGATAAGATGATTAGTTATATTTACAGAAAGACAAAAAGAAAATATGTCGTTATTGGTTGTGGAGGTATCTTCTGTGCTGAAGACGCTTACAGAAAAATACGATTAGGTGCTTCCTTAGTGCAGTTGATAACAGGTATGATCTTTGAAGGCCCGCAGCTTATCAGCGAAATCAATCAGGGATTAGTAAGACTACTGACAAAAGATGGTTATGAAAGCATTAGTGAAGCTATTGGCTCTGCTCATCGATAAAGATAAGAAAAAAGTTGTCAGTCAGAAGATTTGGGAAGGCAACCACAGGTTCTCACGTTTTTTGGTATGCCAAAACTAGGCTTCGTGGTGTAAGTGGGCAAACAAAGCTCATTTTCGCTGCATTTTTCTCTGCATTGTCCATCGCATTGTCGTAGCTGTGCGGCAAGTGAATAACCAGCGCGAGGCTGTTGTTGCCGTTCGCGAAGAGAATAGAGCGAGAAAGATGTTGCAGGTCTGACAGAATTGCTTATATCCCTCTCACCACGATCTTCATAAATATAATAGCCAGTAGAAGTATCTTGTGGAAAAAAGAAATCCAATGCAAAGACTGCAGCTAGAAGAAGAACAATGGCCAGAAGGAAATGATAGGAGTCAGATATGCGCATAGGAAAACAATGAGTCTCGAGTTTTTAAATATAGCGATGAAAAATTAATGAGAAATCAGTCATAAGGAATGGTGATGAATAGCTTCGAAGCTAAGGTAAGCACTTCTGGTTTTTGTCTCATCACTAAAGTATCCTCAATTCTAATGCCTACTTCTGTATCTTTTGATTTGAAATAGATTCCAGGTTCAATTGTAAAAAAATCCCCGCGTTTTAGAATATCTGCAGAAGTAACGCTCACCTTTGGCAAGTCATGAATCTTCTTGCTCACGCCATGACCAAGTGCATGCCTCATGAATGGTTTGTATTTACCCAATAAGGTTCTAGCATAAATATCCAGATCACTGCCTGTAATGCCTGGTTTTGCAAAGCGAATGGATCTTTGCTGGCATAGTCTGATTATTTCATAAAGTTTTTTTTCTTCTTTTGTCGGCGTTCCTAGAAATAAAGTTCTTGTCATGTCAGAGCACCAGCCACGAACTTTGCAGCCAAAATCTAACAACAGCCATCCTTGTTGTAATCTTTTCTTTCTGGGTTTTGGGTGGATAATGCGATTATTGTTGGCAACTATTGGCGGATATGCTGGTTTCACATTAAAGTCTCGAAAGCGTTTACGGATGAATAATGCTAGTTCATGTTCTGTTCTAAAATGAAAGTTATGAATAATCTCAGAGAAGATTTTATCATTGATTGTGCAAGCTTGTCGAAGTGCTTGATACTGTCCATTGTGCATGAAAAAAGTATGGAAGAAATCTTATATAAATCTTTAGCTTTGTTTGCTTATAGGTAAGCATGTTGTTCAGGAGTCAAAGGCTTTAAAGTATGGTCTTGAAGAAGCGCATCAAAATTAGTAATAATCAATAATGTAGAAAAGATGTCTACAAAGGAGAAGTAAGACGTCAAAATTATGCATCTAAGAATAAAAAAAGAAAAAAAGTTAAACTATGTAGTTTCCTGTAATCCAAGTAGAGCTTATTCCAGAGGCAGTGTTAGTAGTACTGACTTGGAAAGGATAGAGTCCTGTTGTAACTGTCCCAGGAGACGCAATAAGATAGTCTACTTGTCCCTGTGCACCGGATTGAAGGCTTAGGGTAGTAGGGTTAAATCCATCGCTCCATCCGATAGGTACATTTGGAGGAATAGAAATAAAGGTAAATTGTGCTGCAGCACAACTTCTCGAATCAGTATTTGTTATTGTGACAGTGTAGATCAAAGGAATACCTGGTCCACTAGCAGTTTGATTTCCAGGATTAATAGATATTAAAGGTGTTCCTCTAATACAAATGGCTGCAGATGCCTGATGTACTAAGCTAAGAGCTACCACACCAACAAAAAAGATAATAGCACCTATCAAAATTTTTTTCTGTAATCTCATAAGTTTTCACCTCACAACTTTTTGAAGATTGATAAAAAAATAAAAAAGGAGTAAGCCCTTAAAGGCATCTTCCATTCATGCATCCACTGAAGTTCAAAGCAGTGCAGTCTTCCATAACTGCGGCAGCGAGATTGTTATACTGCGGTGCTACTGAGCTTCCACATAAAAACTCTATGACACTAGTGTTAGAGACGCAACTGTCCGAGAATGTCGCATTATAAAAAGTGCTGTTGCCTCCGCTAAAGCTGCCGGTTATGTTTCCCGCATGAGCATAATCTAAAGCCCCGTCAGTTTCAAAACAATTGCCTGGTGGAACAACATCTGCGACAAGAAGAACTATTAATGCATAAGCTCCTGTAGCCACAATTGCCAGTGCGACTAATATTGATAATAAATGTTTGGTTGCTTTCATACGTTTATTTTCCTCCTCTTTGATATAAAGCTTCAACAAAAGATTTTTTAGCTCCAGATTGTTGCTGGCTAGGAATATAAGACCCATATGTGAAGATCGTTTTTTTATCTTGCGTATTCTGCGCTGCTGGTTGGGAGTCGAAAAATAAGGAGCGCGATGATGTCGCTAGAAGTGCATTTACAAATGCCTGTTTTGCGCTGGTGAGCACAGTTGTCTGAATGTTTCCCGCCGTAAGTGTTCGAATGAATTCATCTTTATTTTCTTTTTGAGGGGTGTTTTGAGCTTGCTTTTGTGTTGCAGGTGATACAGTGGTTTGTTGTCTTTGAGCTCTAATAGAACTTGGAGCATCTAGACTAACAACTTGCGCAGTTGGGCTGGAATCCTCTAAATAATTTTGAAATCTTTCAGCATCATTAGTCTGGAGAGAATTGACAACAAAAACAAAGAGCAAAAGTGCGACAACAACTACAAAAAAGTCTCTTTTTTCTTTGCTATTCATAACAAATCCATCTAAATGATATATATATATCTTACGTTTTTACTAGAAAGTGATTAAAGAAAACATCTTTCCCAGAAAGATTACAAAGATCTGAGCAGAAGCTCAACTTCAAGAAGCAGTATCTATGTTTGCTTATAGCAGAAAACAGGAAACTATGCTCTTCTTCTTCCATCATCCATCAGGTAAGCGTACTGGTCTGGAGTAATTGGCGCTAGAGTATGGTCTGAGAGATTTGCATGAACATGCACCCATCTCTTCTAGTGGCAAACCATCCATAGCAGTGTAACGTCTGATTTCAGTTATCGTGTGAACAAGAGTATCTGCAAAAGATCTAGACAAAGGTTGTCGTACTCTTCAGATATGAACAAGCCCAGGGCAAAAATAAGCTTCACGAAGAATACCTGCATAAGTTTTTCCCCGATGATCAAGAAGGACAAATGCACCTTGATGTTGAAAATGTTCGAGCAAGTCAGCTACATAGGATCCTGCCAATGCTTTTTGAGACTGACTTGGTTCTATGGTCAGGTGTAGATTATAAAAAGAAGAAGATGGTGAAGTTTATATAGGTGAAGGAAATAAACTATATAGAGGAAAAAAGAGGATGAAATTCGTCTGTCAGCTGCCAGGTTCAAAGTCAAGAAAGATTATTGCTCGTGATAATCAAGTTATTTCTTCATCGTATAGTCGAGAATTTGATTTTGTCTTCGATCATGCAAAAGGCTGTTATCTCTGGGATGTAGACGGGAAAAAATATTTGGATTTCGCTGCAGGCATCGCTGTCGCCAACATAGGTCATGCAAATGACGCAGTCATTAAAGCAATCAAGCAACAGGCGGAAAAAGGAACGCATGCAGCATTCGGTGATTTCTATGCAGAACTGCCAGTGAGATTCGTAGAAAAATTATTGTCCTTTGTTCCATCCAACTTGAATAATGCATTTCTCTCCAACTCAGGAACAGAGTCAGTAGAAGCAGCGTATAAATGTGCACGATGGCATACTTATAAGAAATGGTTCATAGCTTTCGAGCATGCTTTCCACGGCAGGACTATGGGCTCCTTATCCATGACAAACTCAAAGCCAGTTCAGAGAGAACGCTATGCTCCTTTCTTACCGATTGTCCATGTTCCTTTTCCGTATGTCTATCGCATGCCTTTTGCTACAGAAGAAGAATGTACACAATACTGTCTTGATAAAATAGAGCAAGCCATGCAGAAACATCATGGAGATATGGCAGGTATTATGGTGGAGCCTATCCAAGGAGAAGGAGGTTATATTGCCCCCCCTATGGATTTTCATAGACGATTAAAACAACTCTGCGAGAAATATAATATACTTTATTGTGCAGACGAAGTGCAGTCAGGATGTTTCAGGACAGGAACGTTTCTCGCCTCAGAGCAGTTCAACGTGAAGCCAGACATAGTTTCCTTAAGCAAGGCTATTGGTGGTGGGATTCCTATGGGTGTGACTTTGGCAAATAAGCAGATCATGGATTGGAAACGGGGAAGTCATTCAAACACTTTTGGGGGAAATCTAATTGCTTGTGCTGCTGGTTCTGCTTCTCTCGATTTCATGAGAAAACATAAGTTGGGAGAGAATGCAGCAAGACAGGGTAAAGTGCTTATGAAGATATTACGTGAATTGCAAGAAAAATATGAATGTATTGGTGATGTTCGTGGTCTAGGCCTCATGATTGGAGTTGAAATTGTCAAAAACAAGAGGACTAAAGAACCTGCTGAAGAATTAGTGGATGATATCAGAAAACATGCCCTGCAAAAAGGTCTGGTGCTTCTCGAGGCAGGAAAAAGTGTTATTCGCCTCTGTCCGCCTTTGACCATAACAAAAGAAGAATGTACGCAAGCTATGCGCATCTTTGAAGACGCTCTGAAACACTCCATTTAAAGAACTCAATAGAAGCCAGCATTAAGAAAAGGAGTCACAAAGTTTATAGAAGATAATTCTTCTTGAGAGAGAATATAAAAATTAAATGAAAAATATCTGTCTTCAAGTTATTAAGAGCTTTCGTGCTGCTATCATAATGAAGATATGCTACTATAAAGTCGCTCTAAGGAGAAGTAATGCGCCTTGCTCTTCTAGATCGCACATATCGAAGATAGAATGCTAGAATGAAAAGAAAGAGTGCCAGAGGGATTATAAACCTGAAAGACGAAAAGAAAGAAGTCTTTTGTATGGCAGAAAAAGATGGTTGTGATGCCACTGATTCTTGTTCCTGTTGTTGCACAGGTGATAATGATTCACGGAAAGTAGGCACATGCTCTTTGACAATTCTGCTGAAAGTCATCGTGACTGTATTGCCGCGCAGTTTGATATACTCGACATTGGCATCATTTCTGCTATCATCATTGAGATCAATGTCCATCTTCTGTCCAAGAAGAACTGTATAACTGCCTGCAGTCGTCGCTACAACAAGGTCGTTATCTGTTGCTGTTGGCACACGAACTCCATAATCAGTTTGCTGATAGCGAACAGTAAATCTCGTGCCTTTCATGAAAGAGACAGTTTGCTGGACATTGGTATCGAGGTCTACTGTAGTGCGCTGTCCATCTCCGCCGCCGCCTCCACCACCTCCGCCTCCACCGCCTCCGCCGCCAGAACCTGAGCTGGACTCCCCTTCGCGTACTTCATAAGTGGAAAAACTCGGAATAGCAACTTTCAAAGCAGAAGCGTCGTAACTGACAATGGAACAGTCAGTACAAGAAACATTATCTCGATAAATAACAGGATTAGAAAAAGATACACCGAAGAAAGTTAAGATCGCTGACGTATTTAGTTCACTAAGATTTTCTGTTGCTAAAGAGATTTTCTTATCTCCAATGTCGATGAAAGTATCAAGGTCTAAAGAATCGTGATTACTTTGTCGAGTGTTAAAATGAAGAAGCTGTATTTCTTGTTGACCGAATTCAATTTTTCCATAAGGAGGGATGGCTAGGACAAGTTGATGAACTCTCGCAAGGTCTTCCAGAGAGGAAAAATTTGTAGTGTCTCCAGAGAATTTAGTTGCCGAAGGAAGAGGGCAACCATTATGAGTATTCATTCTACCATAATAAGAAGATATAGTTCTTGGGCAGCGATCATACATATCTGATATACCGTCACCATCTTCATCGCCATCAATTTGAAGCTCTAACAAAATAAAAGTCCTGCTAGGAAGTGTCAGTGTATGTTGAAAATCTGTAGTAACAGTCTTGATATATTGGCGTCCTCTTGAAGTAGTTTGATAAAGATGATAAGTGCCTGGCGATACATTATAACGGGCGAAATTAAAGTCAAAAGTGACTGCTTGTGGAGTAGCATAATTGTTAAAGAATAATAATCCATATCGATTGCTCCAAGTTGTATCGCCCCAAGCTTGACGGACCACAGTTGTGACCCCAGGATAAGTGCGTTTATATACTCCTCGTGAGTCGCCACTTGCCGCAATAAAAGGATTATAATAGTAGTAGTAATCTTCCAAAAGCGCGTCCGTATGTAGAGGAGGATGCCAGAGCCCATGGAAGTAATCACGTGCAAGTTGGCGGAATGCGACAGCGTCTTTTATGAATTGTGCATAAGAAGGTAAGGTATTTCCCCAAACTTCATTGGCATAAGGATGAGATGAAAGATTAAATTCAATCAGTGGATAATAACCTGATTCCCTATTTGCAGCAAGCTCCATAACCAAGGGAATACCACCCCCATGAAGAATAGCGATAACAGCTTGTTGAAGAAAAGATTCAATCAATGGGCGATCGTAAGATGAGGGGAGAAGATGAAGATTCTTAAGAATAGGATAATGCACAGGATCAATAAAGACAAAAGGAGGTCCGATAGGAGTAGGTAGATTAACAGAGATAAAATCTAGGTAACCGCCAAAAACACGCATACCAAAATAGGCATCATAAGCTGTAGAAAGGTGTGAATTATCAGCGAACATCTCGATTGCTGAAAGTGGAGATCCTTGAAGAGGGATAGCACCTTCCTTCGTAGTTGGTAAAGTAAACGCCTCATGAAAAGTGAAGAACTCAGGATCTATTTTTCGATTTTCTTGGTTAAGCTGTCTAATGAATTCAACAAAGGCTGTTTGTGTAGAGGTATCAAAACCATGATTCCCATAGCGTTGCGACCAAAGCCCCCAATAAGAAACAGGGTGTGTCGCTATATTATCTAAGTAATGACACCGCGCGCCAATAGAGTGCATGGCTCTATATTTGTCAACAAGATAGCGCAGGAAAGTATTCTCATGCATATTAAGCGATAATGGATTCATAAATGCTAATGATGTGCCGTCGAGTTGTTTTGTTCCCGCAGGATCAAGTTCTGCTATTTCACTAAAGAGAGACTGATAGAGAGGATCTCTTTGCGGAAGTGCAAGATAAACTGTATAAAAACAAGGACGCCAACCACCCCTTCCTAAGCTAGTGAAAAGTGTTTGAGTATGAGGCATAAGAGGGTCATACAATAAACTTCCTCTGGTCGCATCAGTATCGCCACCCCAGACAAAAACAAAAGCATTATCAGCGCCATAAAATTGTTTAGCTCTCTCAAATGCTCTGCCAAGACGCTCAATATTAGCACGAAAAGTGGAGTCGTGATCTCTCGGAATAAGAGTCTTTGTTTGGCTAGGTAAATAGATTTCATTCTGAAGTGTCGCGACAGTAATAAGGTCAAGGCTGGCTAGAAAATCAGGAACATCATTTCTTCGGTTAAATGGAGTGCGAAGATTACCGAGAGATTGTTGGATTTGTTTATAAGCATCGGCAACATTAATCCACGTCTCTTCACCAGTAAAGAGAGTGCCTTTACCAACACCTATGCGAAGAGGAACTGGAGTCTGATAAGTGAAACTTGTTGGCGAGTAGGAGTTTGAAACATAGAAAACAGCAGTTGCTTTGAAAAGATCATGAGTGCCTTGATAGATATATTGTTTTGCGTAAGACAAGTCGTCTACAGGGAAAGCGAAGAGATATTCACCAGTATTATCCCATAGCGCCGTCCAAGCATCCATAAAGTTGTATAATCTAAAACCATCTCCATCTGTATCAAGCCAAGAATCAGGTATTTTTTCCGTGAGATCCATATAGTTACAACTATATTCGCTCGTAGGCGAACTCGGGTCGCAAGTGTCTCTGCTTCCTCGCGAAGGAAGAGTAGTAAAGGGCTCTTCAAAAATTTCTATGCTTCTAGTAGATGTAAGCCCCCACTCCCTCGCAGGCGTATCAAAAAATGTCAAGTACTGGCGGATAGCATGAAGACCATAACCTTGTGGTGTGCCTATAACGCGTAAAGTGACGTCTGCAGTAGCATCTGTAGAAGAAAGAGTGTAAGTCTGTTCTACAGAAAAAGTTTGAGAGCCGAGCCTGCAATTAGCCCAAACAAGGGTGAGAGTGCTAGCAGTAAGTAGAGGTACTGGCTGAAGACAATGGGCAAGGAAAGGGTTGATAAGGGGGGGTGGTGATAAAGGATTTTCCAAGAAGGTGAGTTGGTTAGCATTTCTAAGTTCACGTACCTCAAGACGCCAAGGAAAAAGGTTTTTGATGGGATAGCTTCTGCTCGTTGCCTTGTTCATAATTTGTTTTAGAGTACCACGATTGCCATCAAAAGTGAGTCTTAGTCCATTGTTCTCTATAGCAAAATCTGGAGCAAGCGAAGGTACAACAGCATAAAAGAGTGTATTGGATGAAAATCTATTATAAGTTCTATCTGGGTAACGAGGAGGATTGTCAAAATAGATTGTATGCGTCCCGAGAGAAAGATGAGAGGAAGTAAGTTGTAAATGCAGGGCGAAGCTATTATCACTACTTCTATCTACAGTGTATTGGTTTGCAGGAACAAAAACTCCATCAATGTAGAGTTGTGATGTTGTTGGGAAAAAGTTATGACCCTTCAGTGTTAAGTTCGACGCTGATGTTGTAATCACTGGTCGATCTATATCGATTAGATCAGGAGCACGAGACGTTGTTTCTTGAACACGAAAAGGCAGAGATTCCTGTCCCCTACTATTAACAACCACAATCTCATTAATAATGCTGGCCTGTTGCGGTGAAAGAATAAAGGATATCTCTTGGTTGTTCTGCACATTAATCTGGCCAGTATAAAAAGTGTTGTCTAGCTTGACGCGAGTACCAAAGGCATCGAAATGATCTCCCCAAATAGTTATTAGAATATCAGTCGTTTGTATAAGGGGAAATTTCATTCCTATAGGTGTAACTTGTACAATAACTGGCAGTGGTGAAGAAGCTTGCACTTCTAGTGGCAAAGACTCGCTGAACTGGAGTTGAGAAGAAATTGTGTTCATCACTCCAACGCGAAGATTATAGGTGTCAGGAGGAGAATTTAATGGAAGATGCAATATCAGCTCTGTATCACTCACATGTGTTAGACCAAAAGCACCTGGAGCTACAAGAACAGTGTCTATAAAGATCCCGGGAACGAGAAGTCCATTGGGAGTGCCGAAATTGCTGCCGATGAAATGGATCTCATTTGCTTGATTATTGATAACGACTGAAGGTCTAATTTCAGTTAAGCTTGGTTGAGTTAGTGGTGTTAACCCGCGTGATGTTCGTTCACTAGCTAATGCATATCCTACAGGAGAAATTTCTGCAGTTAGAAGAAAGGAGATAAAAAAAACAAGAATACTCAATAAAACGAAAAGGAGTTGTGCCGTCTTCATAATAAAAAGAAGAAGAATTTGTTTATATAACTTATGATATATAGGCAATTGAGATGTGCTAAGTTAACTAGTGCTGTAATCATGAGCTTAACCAGTATTCCACAGAATGCTTACATGAAAAGTTGATAAACGCTAAGTTTTATGCGAAATCACTTAGATTCTTCATTCTGCAGAAGTTCTTGCATTTGTACTTTTGGTAATCCCTTTATTGTTCATTCTTCACTATTTGCTTGAAATAGTACATCTTTGAAGACGCCATAAGGTAATCCATCTAAAGGTTCTAGCACCATAAAGTGTATAAGCTACCTCCTGCTGCAAATCCTCAGTGCATGTATACCACAAGGAGAGAGAAGCATGCCTATAGAGAAGATCAGGGAAGTCACATTTTTGACTGAGGATAAAGTAGTCATCGCTGCAACTTATTATGAGACCGTCAGCGAGAAAGGTGTTATTCTTGTGCATATGCTGGGAAATAATCGGCAGAGTTGGAAAGAAGTTGCTATCATCTTGCAAAAAAATGAGTATCAGGTGCTTGCTCTTGATCTTCGTGGTCATGGTCAGAGCTTGCAAAAAAATGCACAAAGAATAAGTTACGTGAATTTTCAGGAAAAGGATTTTCTCGACATGCTGAAAGACATCCAAGCTGCAAAAAATTTCCTACGGCAACAAGGTACAAGTGAGATTAATATTATAGGTGCATCCATTGGCGCAAACCTAGCATTGTTGGCTGCCGCTCATGATATAGACATCGTGAAGATAATAGCATTATCACCAGGACTCAACTATAAAGGGCTCAAGCCGCAGGAGGAGAGCAAGAAAATTAGCATACCAGTGATGCTAGTTGGTGCAGAAGATGACCCCTACAGCGCTATGTCTATTCGTACATTAGATGGTGTTATGCATAATGAAAGAGAAGTGAAAATTTTTAAAAAAGCAGAGCATGGTACGCGCATGCTCCAGCATGAATCATCATTAAAGACTGATATCTTAAAGTTTCTTGAACACCATTAACAGAATGATGGAGAAAAAACGTAAGGTTATTAAACCCTAAAGATATAAAAACAAGAATGAAAAGGGTGATATTAGTAAGTATAGCGCTGCTTCTGCTGGTAACAGCATGTACACAAGATCTTGCACCTTTGCGAGAGCAAGAAGAGAGTGACGTAGATGAGAGTGTGCAAGTGGAAAAAGAGAAGTCTGATACTGATGTGGTTAAAGATGCTACAGAGATAGCAACAGAAAATCAGAACACTCAGCAGCCAGCCAATGTGAAAGAGAAACTTACAGAAATGAAGTGTAAGGAAACTTGGAAACCTTTAGCAAATCTCAATACACCACTCTTGAAAATGGAAGAAGGTAAGATTATAGTGATGTTCAGGACAGAAGTTGCTTATCAGCAAGCCATAAGTGTGCTTAAGGAGTATGATGCAGAATTTGAAGAAGCAGTGGAAATACTCCCTCTGGGTAAGAAAACATCCAATGAAGAAAAGTATAATATGTATAAAAGACTTAAAGCAAGGGTAGCTAAAGGCAAAGAGATACAAATCGCTTGCAAAATTCTTCAAGATAAAGATGTAGAAGAGTCTAGTGTATCAGTGATCACAGACTTCGCAAGCTTAGCAAAAGCAGCAAAAAAATAAAGAGTCAAAAAGAGGAACATGGAAAAATTCTTTAACCCTAAGTCGATAGCGATTATAGGAGCATCACGTGATCATCATAAAGTAGGATTTGTTATTCTCAAGAATTTGCGTGATGCAGGCTACAAAGGAAAGATTTATCCAGTCAATCCAAAGGCAAAAGTCATTCTCAATGAAAAGTCTTATCCGTCTGTGCTCAACATCAAAGAGACTGTAGATATGGCAGTTATTGCTGTTCCAGCGGGGATAGCACTCCAGTCTCTAGAAGAATGTGGAAAGAAAAAGATTCAGCACGTTGTCATGATTACTGCAGGATTTAGTGAGATTGGCGACCATAAGGCAGAAGAGCAGCTGAAGAAGACAGTAAAAAAGTATAACATGCAGTTGATTGGTCCAAACTGTCTTGGTTTACTCAATAATCATGCAGAAGTAGATACACTCTTTCTTCCAGCATCACGTCTTGTTCGTCCAAAGAACGGAAAGATATCCTTTATCACTCAATCAGGAGCTACAGGCTCAACAGTCTTGGATCTCATGGCGAAAGAAAATTATGGGTTCGCAAAGTTTGTCAGTTATGGCAATGCTACAGATGTCAATGAGGCAGATTTGATAGAATATTTAGGTAATGATCCGCAGACGCAAGTCATCTGTGTCTATGCAGAGTCTATCAAAGATGGGAAGAAATTCCTTCGTGTCTGTCAGCAGGTAACCAAGAAAAAACCCATCATCGCGCTGAAGGGAGGAACAACAAATGCAGGTGCAAAAGCAGCATTGTCGCACACAGCATCATTGGCAGGTTCTTTCGAGGTCTTCAAAGGTGCCATGAGACAAGCAGGCGTTATTATCGCAGAGACACTTGAAGATTTGTTTAATTATGCCAAGATTTTAGAAAAATCTTTCGCTCCAAAAGGAAAAAACGTGCAGATCATCACAAATGGTGGTGGCTTTGGTATTCTCGCAGCAGATTATCTGAGCAAGATGAGGCTGACTGTAGGAGAACCATCAGCAGAGACTATCAAGAAGCTCAAAAAACAGTTCCCTCCGACATATATTGTCAAGAATCCTATTGACCTGACAGGTAGCGCATATTCTGCAGATTACGAAAAAGCATTGGACGCTATTATGAAAGATCCAAATGTGCATATGATATTGCTCATAGTGCTTTACCAAACGCCGCAATTAGATACAAATGTCGTGGATATTATTATCAGGCATAATAAGACAAAGAAGAAGCCTATAGCGGTGATTTCTATGGGTGGAGATTTTACACAAAAATATAAGAACATCTTGGAGCGCCATCAGATCCCTTGTTTCACGTATCCGAATAATGCTGCGATGGCATTGAAAGTGTTGGCAGAATATCATCTAGTAAAAGATTAGACATTTGGTGTTTTGCAGGTCTTGCATTTTTTTAACACGCGTTCTACAGCGATCTGCATGGCAGCATCACGAAGCTTCGTTTCATTTCTCTTAGCTTTTTCAAGAACTAATTTGGTATTCTTCACAATTTTTTTCTCAACTAATTGAAACATCTCCTTGGGATTCTTGCCTTTATATTCTGCATAAGAAGAGATGACTCCTCCAGCATTGGCAACAAAGTCAGGAACAACAACGATGCCTTTCTTGAAGAGAACTTGCTCTAGAGCTGCAGTCATGGGAATATTGCTGCCTTCGATAAGATATTTAGCGCGGACTGTCTGAACATTACTAGAAGTTACTAAATCAGGAATAGCCGCAGTCACGAGAAGATCAACAGGAAGTCCTACAATATCTGTCGTAGATAATACTTTTCCAGAGGAGTAATTAGTAACAGATCCCATTTTTTGTTTTGCCTGCAGTACTTTTTTGTAGTCTAATCCTTGTGCATTATAAATAACGCCTTTGCTGTCAGAGATAGCTACAAGTTTTGCTCCAGCTTCTGAGAAATACTGTGCTGCAAAAGTGCCAACATTGCCTAATCCCTCAATAGCTACAGTCTTTCCTTTGAGTTGTTCACCATGAAACTCCACAGCAACTTTCGTAGCATGAAACACGCCAAAGCCAGTGCTGCCATATTCATGAGGAATTCCGCATTTCACACCGGGTTTGACGCACATATTCGCAGGTTTTCCTGTGCAGCTTTTCCAGGAGCCATTCGCTTGTGCAAAGACTCTCATTTCTTCTTCTGAAGTGTTGATATCTGGAGCAGCGATATAGCGAGAAGGGCAAACAGCCTTGAGTGCTTCACTAAAAGCCTTGATGAGATCCATCTTTTTCTGCTTGGTGATGATTTTAGGATCAGCGATAATCCCTGACTTCGCTCCGCCAAAAGGCAAGTCTGCTAAAGCACATTTCCATGTCATCGTCCGTGCTAGTTTTGCAACTTCATCCATGGAAACAGAAGGAGTCATTCTGATCCCGCCCTTTCCAGGACCAAGGGCTGTGGAATCGATCACGAGATATCCATGCATACCTACTTTAGGATTATACACTTCTAGAATTTTTTCCGGTCCAAAATCGTCAAACGTTACCAAAAGTTATCACCATCTTAGAAATAAAAAGAGCAAAGACTATTTAAAGATATCTTCGAAGTGATAGAGAAGAATTTATCATTGTAGTTTCTTTTCTAAAGTTTGTTGCACTTCAGTTACTTGTCTATTAGTCATAACAGCGCCCACAGCTATTGAGGGAAGAACTGCCTCAAGAGGGTTTTCTGTGCCAAGATGGTTATGTAAAGCAATGAATCCTGCTCCAACTGCCACATTAAATAAGTTAGCAAAGAGGCGATAATGGTCAGTATTCTGCATGAATCTATGTGTAATAGGGTAAAGTAAGTTAATCACCAATCCAGGTCCAAAGTTGTTAACATATGCTTCGCCAAAACCATCGCTAAAGTCCTTTCCTTGTTGGTAATTAGCTAGTCCATTTCCTAAGCCGTTCATGCTGCTAAAGCCAACAGTGTAATAAGTAGTCCAGTAAGCAGCGTCTTTGATAGCATTTCCTAAATGCATGAGTCGTTGTTTAAGGGTGGTCATTGTTGTTTTCCTTCTTATGTAATCACTTGTTAGTAATATTACATGGAAGAGATATACTTAAATATTAGGGTACCCTTATGGGGGACTAATGAGAACAGCAATATTAAAGGAAATAGGTCTGACAGATTCTGAAACAAAGGTCTATCTGGCACTTTTGGAACTGAGAGAATCTACTAGGGGTGAAATAGTTAATAGATCAGGGATAGCAGGGTCAAAAGTGTATGAAATTCTGGAGAAGTTGCAAGAGAAGAGTTTAGTCTCTATTTATATACAAAATAAGGTAAAGCACTTTAAAGCTGCTAACCCAAAACAAATTTTAGGATATCTGGAAGATAAAAAGCAGCAAATTGTAAATACAGAAAATGAGGTAAAATCAATTCTGCCAAACTTGCTTAGTCTCTATAGCTCATCAAAGGAAGATCAGGAAGTCGAACTCATAAGTGGATTAAAAGGTTTAGAAATATTGTTCAAAGAGCAAATTGACCGCTTGAAAAAAGGAGAAACATGCTATGTAATAGGAGGCCACAGAGAAATTGAGGAGAAAGTAGTGCAAGCCTTCTTTAAGAAAGTACATGTATGGAGAAAAGAAAAGGGGATAAAAACAAAAATGTTGTTTAACAAAAATCAAAAAGCTTCAATAGAAAAGCTATATGCTAGTTATCCTGGTACTCAAACTAAATATATAGAGCATACTTCACCAGTGGCTATTAATATCTATAATGATAAAACAATTATCATAGTCTTTGGTAAGAAAATAACTGCTGTTATAATCACATCTCTTGATGTTGCAAAAAGTTTTATGGAATACTTTAATTTATTATGGAATATAGTGGGTAGGTAGAAAGAAGTTATGCTAAATATTTTACAATGTTATCATGAAAAACAAATTGTGGTAAAGAGCAATCAAAATCCTAAAAAGATAAATTTAAGCTGCAAGTAATGCACGTGTGCCAAAAATAAAGAGAAAAAGATTGATGAGATAAATAATATTGCAAACCAAGCAGAAGTTTCTCATTTTGACATAAGAAACATAGGCAAGATACAAAGTTCCCCAGAAAGAAGCTAGAGTCAGATAAAAGATCAGATCAGCAGATGCAAAAAAGGTAAGGATAAAGAGAGCACTATAAAAGAATAATCCTCCAAGAGCATTCGATATGCCAAAAAGATGTCCATAGGGGCTTGTAAATGCTTTACTGCAAGACATGGAATTGTTGATATCACAAAAAGGTTTGTAGTCTGCATTGATTTTGAGATTGCGCTCAACAGTAGAGGCATACAAAGAAACAGCAAATCCTAAAATGGAGAAAAGTTTGATGAGAAGCATAGTTCATTAATAGTCGCCTGTAGCTTTCAGGTTTTCCAGGTATTTCTCAGCTTCTAGAGCAGCTTGGCAGCCAGTGCCAGCAGACGTGATAGCCTGCTTGAACACGGGGTCTTGCACATCACCACAAGCATAGATGCCTTCGACATTCGTTCTGCTTCGTTTGTCCGTCACCACATAGCCATGCTCATCCAAAGTCACAAGTTTTGAGAAGATAGTCGTATTAGGTGTATGTCCAATAGCCAAGAAAAATCCATCTACTTTAAGTTCACGTTCTTTCTTGGTGTTCACATCGCGCAACACAACGCCAGAAACTAATTTGCCATTGCCCAGAACTTTGACAGCTTCAGAATTCCAGAGAACTTCGATTTTATCTTTGAGTTTCAAAACACGATCCTGCATGATCTTGCTGGCGCGAAATTCGTCACGTCTATGAGAAATGTAAATTTTTGAAGCAAATTTGTACAGTGATAGACTTTCTTCCATGGCAGAATCTCCTCCACCAACAACGAGCACAGTTTTGTTCCTAAACAGCGCAGCATCACAGGTTGCGCAAGTACTGACTCCACGTCCCCAATATTCCTTTTCTCCTGGAATACCAAGTGATCTTGCAGATGCACCAGTGCCAATAATGATAGTTCTTCCTAAAAACTTCTTGCCGTCCACACCAACTTCAAAAAATCCATCTTTGTTCTTCACGCAACTCTCAGCCTTGCCGTCCATGTATTCGGCGCCAAAACGCTCTGCTTGCTTCTTGCAATTGGTAATTAAGTCAGGTCCGTTAATTCCTTCAGGAAACCCAGGAAAATTCTCAACTAGAGAAGTAGTGCTTAATTGATCAGGTTCAATGCCTGCAATGACTAAAGGTTGCATGCTGGCACGTGCTGTATAAATTGCAGCAGTATGGCTTGCTATACCACCACCAATGATGATGACATCGCGAAGAGAAGTTGAGCTCTTTTTTGAAGGCATAAAGGAAAAACAAGACAAGAGCTATATAAATATTCCGTTAGAAAAAAGAGTGTTTGCAACTGTCTCACAAAGAAGACAATAAGCAAGAGCTACTTCTTGTTCAGAAGAGAACTTGCCTCGCGGTGATTCTCCAATGCTTTTTCTTCCACCACTGCCAGCCCCTAAGAGTGTTTCTAGTTGTGGGTAAAAAGAAGGGTATTTATAAAGCAGTAGTCCGCTTATGTTTTTGGCCTTGTTGTGCTCCAAGAGAGGGTTGTCCTGCAGAATACAGTGGTCGTTCTTGCTGTCCACTTAAAGTGTTTGGAGCAGTCCCAGTAGAATAGAATAGTTGTGCTTGGTCTTGATGTTCAGGCGTAGCACGTTCTAGAGGCATAGTATAACCAGATTTCAATTTCTGCTCTGTTGTCGGTTCTAGAGTCCAACCAGTACTCACTTCCATGCCGCAGCTGCATTGTCCGCTAATCGCTTGTAGTTTTGCTGATCCAGCTCCAAAATAGGCGTCTCCAGGTCCACGTTGTGCAGTTCCGCTAGTCGTTCCGCTGAGATACCCAGTTCCAGAATTGGTAGTGGTTTGAGCATGCTCAACAGTGTGTTGTTGTTTCAGGAGTTCTTCCTTCTCGTCTTCTTTTTTCTTTTCTTCAGTTTTCTTGGAGAGGCCGCTGTCTTCTGAAGTTGTCACTTCCACCAGCTGTGCTTTCTGTCCAGTCCCATGATGTTCTGCAATATGATCTTGCCATTCTTTGGATTTGAGTAATTGCGCTTTCGCTACAGTTCTCTTGTCCGTCTTCTCAGTTTCCTTCAACTGTTCATCCAGGCTTAAATGCTTGAAGCGCATAGAAACAGGTAGTTTTCCAAGAATAAGAAGGTATCGCTTTTCAGGGACGAAAGAAGCACTTGACAGGCTCTGGTGCAATCCTCTAACAAGCACTAGAAGGTAATTGACCGTGCGGTCAATGTTATAGGCGACTAGCTTGCATATCACTTCAACTTTCTGTGTTCTAAAGCTTCTGGCTCTGAGTACAGAGCCATATTTTCTCT